>Ga0209536_100007908_pt1 | contig 16061 bp, 16 predicted proteins | sample DeeMarSeWOR28_12_FD_187461 | JGI IMG/M metagenome (GOLD analysis project Ga0209536, IMG submission 187461) | Marine sediment microbial communities from White Oak River estuary, North Carolina - WOR-2-8_12 (SPAdes) (version 2) | ecosystem: Environmental > Aquatic > Marine > Intertidal zone >...
CGAAGAAGCGGGCTGCCGCGAAGAAGAAGGTCGCCGCAAAGAGGCGTCCGGCCGCGAAGAAGCGCGGTGCGACGAAGAAGCAAGCTGCCGTGAAGAAGAAGGCCGCCGCGAAGAAGCGTCCAGCCCCGAAGAAGCGCGGTGCGACGAAGAAGCGGGCTGCCGCGAAGAAGAAGGTCGTCCCAAAGAGGCGAAGCAAGGCGCCTGCCAAGAAGGCCAAGCGCCGCTCGTCACGACGCTAGTCGAGGGGGGACTCGGCTTGACGCCGCAAGCCGTCCAAGAGCGAGTCGAGGGCGCGATGCTCCTGGGCTTGCTCGATGATGGTGAGCTCCTCGAGCTCGCCGTCGTCGAGGCTTGCGGCGAGCCAGAGCTGCATGGCCTCGAGCGCCGACAAGAGACTCAAGCTTCTCCCAGGGAGGGCCAAGGCCGCGCTCGAGACCTTGGCCTCGCGCAGGGTCTCCGCGATCAGCGCGCAGGCCTTCTTGGCAATGCTCTTGTCGAAGGTGGAGCTAGCGCCGAGCCCCACGAGAAGGAGGGCTTCGGATTGGAGCTTTGTCGGTTTGGTCAGCAGGGCCCTTTCGCCGAAGCTGCCGTCGACATAGCCGGCCATGAGCTTTCTCGAGAGCGCCCCGCAGAGGCGCCAGTCGATCAACCCCGCGGCTCCACAGAGCGGGCGTTCGTCGGAGAAGAAGGGGAGAACGATGACTTCGGCTTGGAGCTCGTCCAAGCTCCGTGCCGCAGTCGTGACGAAATCGTAAGCGATCACGACTTCCCGAGCTCGGTGGCGATGCGATCGAGAACGCCGTTGACGAAGGAGCCGCTCCCCTCGGAACCAAAGCGCTTGGCGAGCTCGACCGCTTCATTCAGGGTTACTCGTTTGGGGATGTCGTTCATTTCACGAAGCTCTACGATCGCGACGCGCAGCACGTTGCGATCGACGATCGGCATCCGTTCGATGCGCCAGTGGTGGCTCGATGAACGGATGAGATCGTCGACGTCGTCTTTGTGGTCGGCATAGGCGCGCACCAGCTGGTTTGCGAATTCGACATCTTCGACGGGCTCGTCGTCGTGACTCAGATGGCCCCAGTAAGACCTGATTGCCTGCGTGCCGCTCACGCCCGAAACATCCATGAAGTACAGGATGCGAAGAGCGGCTTCACGGCCTTTTCGTCGTGATCCCATCGTCCGCAAGCTTTCGATCGAACACTGCCATCTCGATAGCAGTCAGCGCGGCGTCGCGACCCTTGTTGCCGTGGGCTCCACCAGCGCGGTCAAACGCCTGGGCGTCGTCGTCGGTCGTGAGCACTCCGAAGACCACCGGAACCTCGGTGTCCAGGCTGACACGTCCCAGGCCAAGAGCGGTCCCTTCCGAGACGTAGTCGAAGTGCGGAGTGCCCCCGCGAATGACTGCGCCGAGTGCGACTACGGCATCGAAACGCTTGCTCTTCGCGAGCTGTTGTGCGGCGTACGGCAGCTCCCATGCGCCGGGCACCTCCACGACGTAGACCGATTCGTCCGGCACGCCGTGCTCGGAAAAACACTCCTTGGCTCCCTCTAGGAGCTTGCCCACTACCGGATGATTGAAGCGGGACCAGACGATTGCAAAGCGCGCGTCAGCCGGTGCCGCGAACTCGATCAGTGGCTGATTGTGGTTGTCACTCATTTGGAATCTTGCGCTTTATGCAAAGGTGCCGGAGTGAGCTCACCGCCAGGCGCGACAAGGAGTTGTTCGCCCACGTTGAGACCATACGCGTCGAGGCTCGGGATGCGCCGCGGTCGATTGGTGAGTAGCCGCAACTGTTGGAGCCCCAGGTCCGAAAGCACCTGCGCACCGAAACCGTATTCGCGGAGCACCAAACCAGGCTCCTCCGGCGATCGCGGGAGCGGCTCGTCTAGGTAGAAGGCGAGATCGGTTTCGGGATCGGGATGCCCGGGCAAGAAAAGGATCACGCCGTTGCCGTTGCGTTCGATCGCGGCCACACAGTCGGCGATGTGGACCCGTGCACCCATGCGCACCTGAAAGGCGTCCCCGAGCACGCTCCCTCGATGCACGCGCACCAGCGTTGGGGCCGACGTGAGCTCACCGAGGCTCAGGGCCATGAACTGCTCCTCGCCGCCGACCTGGACCTGGTACACCGAAGCGGTCCAGGTACGGCCCGTTGGCATTTCGACCGGCGTCTGCCGGATTCTGGTGACCAGGCGTTCGCGCGCGAGGCGGTATTGGATCAGGTCCGCGATGGTGAGCATGCGCAGCTCGTGCTGTTCGGCGAAGGCGACGAGGTCCGCGTAGCGAGCCATCGTGCCGTCGTCTTTCATGATCTCGCAGATGACGCTGGCTGGTTTCAATCCCGCGAGTCGTGAGAGATCGACGGAACCCTCGGTGTGGCCGGTACGCTGAAGGACGCCACCCGCGACCGCCTTGAGCGGGAACACGTGCCCCGGACTCACCAAGTCGGCCGGCCCCGCTTCATCTGCCACCGCGGTCAGAATCGTATGCGCTCGGTCGCCGGCGCTGATTCCCGTCGTAACACCCTTGCGGGCCTCGATCGAGATCGTGAACGCCGTAGAACGCGACGAGCGGTTGTCGTCGACCATCATCGGAAGATCGAGCTGGCGGATCCGGTCCTCGGTCAAGCTGAGACAAATCAGCCCGCGCGCGTGTCGTGCCATGAAATTGATGCTTTCAGCGCTTGCCATTTCGGCAGCCATGCACACGTCGCCTTCGTTTTCGCGGTCCTCGTCGTCGACAAGGATGACCATTTTGCCTCTGCGGATGTCATCCAATGCCGCGACGACCCGCTCGATCGCGCTCGTCATATGGCCGCCACCATGACGCGAAAGAGGCCGCCTATCCAGCGGACCGCTGCAAATGCTCAGCCTTCGGGGGCGTCCACGCCGGGCTTGCCCATCAGGCTCGCCACGTACTTGGCGAGAATGTCTACCTCGAGGTTGACCTCGGTGCCGGTGGCCATCTCTGCGAAGGTGGTCTCGTCGAGGGTGTACGGCACCAGCATCACGTCAAAACGGCTACCTGCGACCGTGTTCACGGTCAGGCTGACGCCATTTACGGCAATCGAGCCCTTGGGCGCCAAGAACGGGGCGAGCCGCGCGGGAACTTCGAAGCTCGCGCGAACGTACTCCCCTTCGCGAGCCCTCGAGACCAGCGCCCCCACACCATCGACGTGCCCCGTGACCAGATGGCCGCCCAAACGATCTCCGAGCGCGAGCGCGCGCTCGAGGTGAACCTTCGCGCCTTCCTCGAGGTTTCCGAGGTTGGTCTTGTCGATGGTTTCGAGCGATGCGTCGGCCTCGAACTGTCGCTCGTCGAATGACTTCACGGTCAAACACGTTCCGTTTACGGCGATCGATTCGCCGAGACGGTACGGGTGCATCGCGCAGGCGATGCGAATCCTGAGCCCATCCTCGCGTCGCTCCAGCTGCTCGACGGTCCCGAGCTGTTCTATCAAACCAGTGAACATTTACTCCATCCTCTCGAAGTCGCCGGAGAACAACCAGTCGGACCCCAGCGCTTGAACCTTCGTGTGCACCAGGCGCAAGGCGCTTTCGATGGACTCGGAACCCGCGCCCGCCGCAAACGAGAGCGCGTCGGCATCCCCTAAGATGCGAGGTGCGACGAAAATCGCTGCGCGGTCAGCCAGGCCCAGGTCGAGGAATGTCCCGTGGACGTGTGCGCCGCCCTCGACGAGGAGTCGCACCACGCCCCGCTCGCCAAGGCGCTCCAAGGCTTCCCGAAGGTCGACACCTCTCGGGTGCCGGGACACGGGGATGAGCTCGACGCCCTGCCGCATCAGACCCTCGCGACGCGAAGAGTCGGCGTCGCTCGCATGAAAGATCAGCGTTCCCGCGTTCGAGCGACGGCGAAGGTCGAGCACCGCAGCATCGGGGGGCGTTCTCAGGTCGGCGTCGAGAACGACACGCACAGGGTCTATTCCTTCGACGTGCCGAACCGTGAGCTTCGGGTCGTCGCGCAGGACGGTACCTACGCCGACCAAAATCGCGTCGCTGCGATCGCGCATTCGGTGGGCCTCGGTCCGCGCTTGCTGCCCGGTGATCCATTTCGAGTCGCCGGTACGCGTCGCGATCTTGCCGTCCAGTGTCACGGCGGCTTTGAGCGTGACGAACGGGAGGCCGGTCTGGATGTGCTTGGCGAAGTCGGCGACCAGGCTTGCGCACTCGCGTTCCATCAAGCCGACCTCGACCTCGACGCCCGCGGCCCGTAGGCGCTCGACTGCGCCCGCGACGTGCGGCGCCGGGTCACGGCAACCGATGACAACTCGGGTGATCCCTGCGTCGAGAATCGCCTCGGTGCATGGGCCGGTTCGGCCTTGGTGGTTGCAGGGTTCCAGAGTCACGAACAGCGTTGCGCCCTCGAGCGACCCTGCTGCATGCCGAATAGCATCGACCTCAGCATGCGCCTCGCCGGCTTTCTCGTGGTGCCCGACGGAGAGGATCTCTTGATCACGGACGATCGCGGCGCCTACGTGCGGGTTCGGGCTCGGACGACCGCGCTTGGCTTCCGCGAGCGCTCGCTCCATCACCCCGCGTTCGAACTTCGACCACATGTCAGTCCTTGAGCTTCGCGAGCACATCGACGAATTCATCGATGCCCTGGAAGTCCCGGTAGACGCTTGCAAATCGTACATAGGCAACCGGGTCCAGGGCTCGAAGCTCGTGCAAGACATGCTCTCCGAGCAGCGCGGAGGGAACCTCCTGATCCCCCGTGTCGACGAGCCAGCGTTCGACGTGGTGCAGGAAACGCTCCAGCGCTTCGGCCGAGACCGGTCGCTTGACGCAGGCGCGCCGTAGCCCCGCGAGGAGCTTTGCGCGGTCATAGGGTTGGCGGCGGCCGTCGTTCTTGATGATGAGAGGCAGTGTTTGCTCCACCCGTTCGTAGGTGGTGTACCGCCTACCGCAATGCTCGCACTCCCGCCGGCGCCGTGTGACCTCTCCCGCCTGCGAGAGGCGAGAATCGATCACACGGTTTTCCAAAGTTCCGCAGTAGGGGCAGCGCATATGCGCGCAGAAGCTAGCGCCGGCTTCGTGCCGGAGCAATGCAGCGGCTCGCCCTCAATCGCAGACCAAACGAACGAGCGACTCGAGATGGGCGGTTTGCGGAAACATGTCGAAACCGATCAGATGGTCGATGTGGTAGCCTTTCTTGGTGGCGAGACGAAGATCGCGCGCCAGGGTAGCCGTGTCGCAGGAGACGTAGACAAGTCGTTTTGGACCGGGCAATAGGAGATCGTGCTCGAACAGCGCCCTGGCTCCTTGCCGTGGCGGATCGAGAACGACGACGTCGTAACGCCCCTTTGGCGGTTGGTTCGCATCGCCGACGGTGACCCGCGCCTTGAGTCCCAGGCGCTTGAGGTTGTGCTGGCACGCTTGCGCGGCGCGCGCATCCTGTTCGACGGCGACCAAGGCCCTGGCCTGCGCTGCGAGCGCCACGGTGAAATTCCCGATTCCGCAATGGAGCTCGAGGATGCGCATCCCTTCGGGCTCCGCGAGGCGGGACACGGCCTCGACTAGCATGCCGTTGACCCGGTCATTGGCTTGCGAAAACGTGCCGCCCGGCCCTTCGAGGAAGCCGAGCTCTCCGGCCTGAATCACGACGCGCGTTTCCCCCCAGCTCGCTGGATGCTCGTCTCCGCCGGTACGCAGCGTGACGCCAGCGACGACTCGACGCTTCGATAGCGCTTCACAAGCTTCGAAGAGCTCGGGCGATTGCGCGTCCGTAGCGTCGAGGGCGACCACGACGCGGTCGGCACTCGTGAGTTGAAGCTGAATCTCTCCCGCGCGCTGTAGCGACGCAGCCAGGCAGGTGCGGAGCTCGTTCCATGCCTCTCGCAGGGGCTCCGCGAGCACGATGCACTCTGCGATGTCGATCACGCGATTCGAATGAAGCTGACGGTAACCAATCGTGCTCCAATGCCAGGCGAGCCGAGCCCGCCTTCGGTAGCCAAGCTCCGCGGGCGAAGCGACCCATTCGATTGTTGCGTCGTCAGCGCCGGGCAGTCCCCGGCATGCGTCCCGAAGAAAGCCCTGTTTGATCTCGCGTTGCAACGCGGGGCTCGCGATCATCAGGGGACAGCCGCCGCAGCGAGCCGCGTCGCGGCAATCGGGTTTACGTCGTCCGGCTGCGGGCCGGAGCACGCGCGTCAGGCGGCCCCGTGCCGCCCCTCGCTTGGACGAAGTGGCGTCGATCTCCACTCGCTCGCCGGGCAAGGCTCCCGGCACCAGCACGACGCCGTTGGAGGTCTCGACAACGGCGTCGCCCCCACGGCCCACCGCGCGAACCTCGCCTTGTAGAGAGCGCTTGGAAGGCATCGGAATCAGAAGAATTGCAAGGGCCTTCCAACCTCGAAGAGGAAGCTGAAATCTCCATCGAGCACGGCCCTGCGCTCTTCTGGATCGTCGTGATCGACCAGCTCGACGTTTGTGAAGACAGCTACCGTTTCCTTCGTGTCGTTGTCCAACCAGGGGACGTACAGCTCCTCGAATCGGATCGTGCCGGAAACCGCGGCGTAGTAAACCGGGATGCGCGCGATCCCAGGACAGGTCGCATTGAGATAGAGTGTCATCTCGACCGGTGGCTCGAGACCGCCGAACTCGATTTCAGAGCCCAGCATCGTCTCTTTGAGCGTCTGCGGATCGCGGATGAAGATCGCGATCCCGTCGCTGAAGCTTCCGAGGTCGCTGCCGCGCTGCACGATGATGTCGATGATCTCGACCGCGGTGCTCGGCTGCATCGCGAAGAAGTCCGGGTTTAGCGAGAACGGCTGTCCGTCGAGCCCGCAGTCGGGCGCCCAGACTTGGCCGACAGCGCTCCCCTCGCCACTGCCCTTCGCGCAGCCCGTCGTGAGCGGGCCCAAAGAGGCCGGAAGGAGCAAGAGGCCGAGCGTGACCCACGCCCTGAGCTCACGCAATGAAACCACCACCGATCACCTCGTCGCCAACGTATACCACCGCGGCTTGGCCTGGTGTAATCGCGCGCTGGGGCTCCTCGAAACGCACTTCGAAGCCGTCGGCGTTTGGCATCACGTCCGCGAGCGCGCCGCGGTGGCGATACCGAATGCGAACCTCCCCTTGGAAAGGCTCCGCCGGACGGCCAGCCACCCAGTGGGCGTCGATTGCCCTGAGCTCCTTTTCATAGAGCTGCGACTCGTCACCAACCACCACCTCGGCCGTATCGGGCACGATCCGAAGAACGTAGCGCGCGCCCCCACCTCCGAGGCCCAGGCCTCGGCGTTGCCCACGCGTGAAGTTCGCCATGCCGTCATGACGGCCGAGCACCGCTCCTTCGGAATCGACGATTGCTCCCGACTTGGCTGAGCTTCCTTCCCGTTGGAGGAAGTCGCCGACGCGCCCGTCAGGCACGAAACAAAGCTCCTGTGACTCGGGCTTGTCCGCGTTAGGAACCCCGAGGCGCCTGCCCGCTTCGCGCACCTTCGATTTGCGGAGCTCCCCGAGCGGAAAGAGCAGTCGCTCGAGGGTCGACTGGGGCAGACCGAAGAGGAAATAGCTCTGATCCTTGCCGTCATCGCGGCCTCGCAAGAGACGAAGCTGGCCGTCGGCCGCCCGCAGCAGGCGCGCGTAGTGCCCGGTTGCGATGTGCGTGGCGTCGAAGCGGCGGGCGACCTCCGCAAGATAGGTCAGCTTCACCGTTCGGTTGCAGCTCACGCAGGGGATCGGCGTGCGTCCCGCCTGGTACTCGCTGACAAAGGGGTGAACGACGTGCTTGCGAAACGCGTCGCGCTCATCGAGAACGTAGTGCGGGATCCCCAGATGCTCGCAGGTGCGACGCGCGTCGTCGCGGTCTTCGGGGGCACAGCACCGGCCAACCTGTTGCGCTCCGTCGGCGTCCCACAAATGCAGCGTGACGCCTACCAGCTCGTGCCCAGCTTCATGGAGGAGGGCAGCGGCGACCGAGGAGTCCACCCCGCCGCTCATCGCGACCAGCACTCGCTTCACTTCAGACATCGAAATTGCACACTGAACAAATCAACCGTGGGTTGTTACACTTAATGGAAACCGCCGTAATTCAAAATACAGCCTCATAAAATACATTCATTTCAATCATTTACATGCAAAAACGTGAATTCAGGTGAAATCAGTATCCTGGGGGCTCAACTTTGCTTGAGGTTCTTGCAGCGGTCTAGCTGGGTGCTCGGGTCAGAACTCGCTCAAACGCCGCAGAAGCCAAGTCGATATCTTCTTCGCTGGTTTCGATACCTAAACTGATTCGAACCGCCGAGCCAGCACGCCACTGCTCATCCGGATACATCGCGCGAATCACCTCAGATGGCGCCAGCAAGCCCGATGAGCAAGCGGCGCCGGTTGAAAGGCAGACGCCTTCGAGGTCGAGCGCCGCGGCTAGGAGTGGCCCCTTCCAGCGGGGGAAGCTGACGTTGGACACGGTGCCGGTTCGGGGGGCACAGCCATTGACGAGGCCTCCGAGCTCGATGAGGCGCGCCTCGATCAGGTCGCGGAGCTCGGTCACCGCTGCCTGCCTCGTCAGGCGAGCCTCGGTGAGACCACAGGCTGCCCCGAAGCCGACCATGCTCGAGGTGTCGAGCGTTCCGGGTCGGCGCCCCCGTTCCTGTGAGCCGCCGTCGAACAGCGGGTCGATGTCGAGGCCACGACGAACCCAGCAGGCGCCGGCCCCTGCAGGCCCGCCGATCTTCTGTGCTGCGAAGGCCGCCGCATCCGGCCGGAGCACGCTGATGTCGATCGGCAGCTTACCGAGCGCCTGGGTCGCGTCGACGAACAAGCGTGCCTGATGTTCGCGGCAGGCTTCAGCGTATCGCTCGATGGGAAAGATGGTGCCGGTTTCGTGATTCACCCACTGAATGGCGACGAGCGTGCCTGGGCCCAGGTGCGTTGCCAGCTCTTCGGGGCTCGGTGGTCGCCCTCGGCGTACGCCCAGCCTGACGATTTCGCGACCTTCCCGCTCGAGCCGCCGCACACTTTCGGCCACCGCCGGGTGCTCGACTTCGCTGGTTACGACGCGTGTGCAGCCCCTGGCTAAGCCGCGGATTCCGAGGTTGCAGGCTTCAGTGCCACCGCCGGTTAGCACGAGGTCTGCTGCCGCGGCGCCGATCGACTGGGCAACGCTCTGTCGCGCAAGCTCGAGTAGTCGACGCGAGGCTCGGCCAGCGGTGTGTGTGCTCGATGGGTTGGCCCAGGCGCCAACCGCAGCTTCTTCCATCGCCCGCCGAACCTCGTCGGGCATCGGCGTCGCCGCGTGGTGATCGAGGTAGATCACTTCGACTGCATTTCGGGCCGTTCGGGCACGCGCCCGACCCGTAGCTCAACCAAGGTGCCTGAGAGCTGCCGCTCGGCCACCTCGCCGGCTGGCGGGCTCGAAATCTCGATACCGCCGCCAAGCGCCTCGGTCACTCGCCTCGCGAACGCCAGGCCCAAGCCAACCCCACCGTGATCGCGCGTCACCGATCCGTCGACTTGATAAAATGGCTCCAAGATCCGTGCGAGTTGCTCGGGACGAACCCCCGGACCGCTATCCGAAACGGCAAAGAGCAAGTAGTCGTCACCCTCGGGCCGAACCTCTACCGCGACCTCGCCGCCGGTCGGCGTGAACTTCGAAGCGTTGTCGAGCACGTGGGCCATCGCGCGCAATAGCTTGTCGGGATCCCCCTGGGCAGGCATCGGCTCATTTGGAATGCGCTCGGTGAGTGTGACGTCTCGCTCGACGAGCTTCGAGCGAATCTGATCGAGCGCCTTGGTTGCGACTTCTCGAAAGTCATAGGGTCGCGTGTAGTAGTGCATGCGCCCGGTTTCGAGCGAGCTGACATCGAGCAGAGTGTCGACGACTGAACGAAGTCGTTGCGTCGAGGTTTCGATCGAGCCCAGACACTTGCGCTGCAAGTCGGTTAGCGGCCCGAGCTCTTCGTTGAGCAGAAGGCGAAGGTAACCGACGACCGGTGTCATCGGCGTTGCAAGCTCGTGACTCACGTTCTGAAGAAACTCTCGGCGCAGCCGAGCAATGTCCTCTAGCCGTTGATTGGTTTCCGAGAGCTCGACGATCTTCTTTTCGAGACGCTCGACGATCTTCTGCGTGCGCTCGCGCAGCAATCGATCGCTCCCGTCTTCGGCCCACTCGCGATGCCCTTCGAGGAACTCGCCAATGGTTTCGGCAAAATGCGCAGCGGCGATTGGCTTGGCGATGAAGCCATCGCAGCCCACCGCCAGGGTCGAGGCCCGGTCGCCCTCGGCGGTGATCGCGACGATGGGCACATCCTGAAGCGCGGGCATCCCCCGGAGGCGCAGGGTCACTTCATACCCATCGAGGTCCGGAATGTTGATGTCGACCAGAACGAGGTCTGGGACGGTTTCGCGAGCGAGCCGGATGCCCTCCACGCCCCCTCGGGCCTCAATTACTTCGTGCCCGGCCGCCCCGAGCAGCTTTTGCACGAGGCGCCGGTTGTTGGGATCGTCCTCGATGTGTAGGACTCGGGCCATCGAGGATCGATGCTAACAGCCTCCCGCACTTGCCGCACGCTGCCAGCCTGGCTAGGGATGGGGGGTATGTCAGGGCGATTGGTCGATCAGCTGGTGGATGCCGGACTCGTCAACGCGGCCCAGGTCCGCGCAGGCGATTTCGGCGACCCGCTCGTGCCATCGGGCCAAGTCGTGCAGAGCCTCGTCGCCCAAGGCCTCGACGAGCGCGCTCTGGCTGGCTTCTTCGTCAGTCTCGGATTTGGTCCCATGCTTCGATCCCCCGAGCTCGCGCGCGCAGATGAAAATCTGGTTCGACGACTGCCGGGAACGCTAGCGCACGATCTTTGTGCCATGCCCCTGCGCGCGAGCCGGGTAGGTGCTGTCGTTGCGATGGCCGACCCAAGCGACGAGCCGTCGGTGGCCAAGCTCAGAGACGCGCTCGGGGAAGCCATCTTGCCGACGGTGGCAAAGCTCTCCGATCTGCTGGAGTCAATCGACCGTGCCTACCCTCCGAAGCGGTCCCCGCTGCTCACCGACCCCTTGGCGCTTTCCCGGACGCGAAAGCAAACGCCCACCGATGCCGTGCCACTGGTCAACACAAAGCCGGCAAGCGGCACCGACGAGACCGATCGTTCGTTCGACCCGATGTTTTCGGAGCTACCATCGAGCGCCAGCCCTGTGTGGGATCGCGCCTGGAGTCGCTCGATGCCCGAGCGCGATGTTTCGCTCACGCCTAGGGCGAACCGCATTCCACTGCCTGGCCTCTCGACGTCTTTGACGCCGCGGGCCTTCGCACCGCCGCCGAACACCCCCCATGCCGAGGCTCCACCTCCACTCACCGCGGACCCTAGCGAAGAATCATCGCTGCGTTGGCCTTCTACGGTTCAGCCTCCATCAGCGTCGGACCCGGCGATCGACGCTCAGCTCGGAGAGCTTCGTCGCGTCGGATCGCGCGACGAAGTTGTGCGCCTCGGCTGTCAGGCCTGCTTGGCCGTGGCGCGGGGCGCGGCGTTCCTTGCGCTTCGCAAGGGTGTCTTTCGCGGTTGGGACGGAGCGGGAGACCAGGTGACCAGCGCAGGCATTCGGAGCCTTTGGATACCCGCGAGCAATCCCTCGATTCTCAATGAAGTCCTCCACAGCGGAAGGGTCTTCCGTGGCGGCTATGGACAAACGGCGGCCGATCATCTCTTCCGGGCAGCACTTGGCAGTCACGGTCGGGACGTCGTCGTGACGCCCGTGCTGGTGGGCACGCGGATGGTCGGCGTGCTCTGCGCCAATGAGCCGATTTCCCAGTCGGCCGCCGTGGAACGGATCGCCGAGGCGATGGGCGAGGCTTTCGAGAGGCTCATCGTGTCCCAGAAATCTGCCGCTAATCGATGAAAACGGCCTCGTGGCCGGGGTCGGCAGCCTTGGCCAGGCGCAACAGGCGACGACGCTCCCGAAGGACGGACGACGCATAGCCGTTCCGTTTGTCGCAGCGTCCCGAATTGTACCAGGCCAGTCCTTTCTGTACGTCTCCGCCACAGCGGCTGACCGCCCATGTGTAGAGGCCGAGCCCCGCTTCGAGCACCTCCCGCTGGCATGCGCCGGGACGCCGGCTGCACTTCTTTCGGTATTGCTCATTATAGATGAATGGAACGGTCTTACCGCGGTACTTGGGGTTGAGTTGCACAACGCCTCGCGCGCCCGCAGGACTGACGGCCAGAGGGTTGAGGCCCGACTCTCGGATCGCGATGCTGGCGGTGAGGAATGGATCGACGCCTGCCCGGTTGCTCGCCTCGGTGATGAGGCGCGACAGAGTTGCGATCCGCGTGCGGCATCCGCCTTCGCTCAGGCGACAGTGCTGCACGTGGATGGGTTTCCCTTCCCGACTCTCGCGGACGATCAGGCGGGCATCGATCGCGCGCGCAAGCGCGAGCGAGCTCGGATGATCACCGAGCGCAATCCGATAGGTGTGACCTGCCTCGGCAGACATCGGCAGCTCTTCGATGAACGAGCGACCCGCTTCTGATGGCGTGTCCCACGCGCTGAGAACAATGATACCGATGACCAATAGTGCGATTCGCATGACTCGCTCCCGATAACCATCAACCGGTCGAAACGGTAGGGCATGCGCTTACCTTGCGCTACCCGCAGGTGGCGCCACTGTCTCTATTTGGCTACAGTTGCTCGGCTTGGGCGTCGGGTTCGGCGACGGACTCTTCGAGCTTTTTATCAGTATCTTCGGATGTTTCCGGAGCCGATTCCCGATCTGCTTCCGGCTCGGGCGTTTCCATTTCGGAGGTTTCCAAGCTTGCCGCCTCCTGACCCGAATCACTCCAATCCGAGGATTCATCGCGGCGACTCTCCTGGCCCTCCTCGTCGCGTCCGCCACGTCGTCGACCCCGTCGTCGGCCGCGGCGCCGCCTGTTGTTCTCCGGATCTCGGTTTTCGTCGGAGCTGGTCGCTGGTGCGCCAGTGCCTGCGCCGCTGCTGGCGCTGCGCGTCGCACCGCCACTGAGCGAGTCGAGAAGATCGACATCGAGCACTGCCAAGGGCAGCGATGCGCGTTGTATCCCGACGCCGACTTCTTCCATCGATACCGCAAGCGCGTCCCCGTCGAACACCGCACACGGCGCGGCGCCTTCGGCATGGGCTTCCCCGAGAGTGCCCTCGCGCACCTGGCCCAAGGTGATCAGCCAGCCGATACGTGCGTGATCGAAACGATGCAGCCCGCCGCGGAGCGCCACGACGGCGTCGTTGCTGATCTGTTGGTTGCCGCGATAGATGGTGATCGCCAGCGGGGTTTCTTCCGGACCCCGGCGGAGCATGCCGGCGAGGCTGAAGTCCCCCGCATCGGCGCGGACGCCCCGAAGCGAATGGACGCCCACCGCATTGAGCCAGGTCGCCAGGAGCTCGAGCAAGGCGCCATCGGGAAGGTCACGCAGGCGCTTGACGAATGCTCGGCGGACCCCCTGGCGCTGCCTGTCGGCGGCGCGTACTGCGTCTCGCTCGGCGTTCACGGCATCACTGGGGAGGTCCCATTCGAGGAGCCCGAGGAGCCCATCCGCCTCGCGGAACCTCGGACGCCCGCCCGCTGCCCGGCGCTTGGCGTTGTCGCCCCGCACAGCGGCACCGAGGGTGGGGGCCAGGAGTGCCGGGGTCCCAGCGAGCCGGCCGCTGTCGATCAGCGCTTCGGCGACCTGGGCCAGAGTTCTCGCCCTGCGGCTGCCGCCGCGAAGGGTCGTTTCGATGGCATCCGAAAGGTCCCGACCAACCGGCTCGCCTGGTTCAGCGGCCCTGGTCGCCGGCGCCGGAGGCTCCTTGCGGGTACGGTCGCGTGGGCCCGGGCGTCGCTCAGGACGGACATCTGCGCTTGGTCCACCCTCGGAGTCCCGTTCACGGCGTCGGCGGGGCCGGCGCTTCCGCGGCTTGCGGGCCTCGCGCGAATCGTCATCGAGATTCGCGAGAATCAGCTCGTCGTCGTCTTCTTCTTCAGGGAAAACCTCAGCGCCTGGAAGATCTTGCGCAGAAATCCTCATCTCTTCCTCAGGCTCGGCCCCTTCCTCTTCGGTGCTGGCTTCTCCTTCGAGCGCTTCGAAGGCGTCGGGGGCGTCGCTCTCAGGAACCGCGGTTTCCGCCGCGTCTGCGACCGCATCTTCGGAGAATTCGCGCAGGGCGAAGACCCCGGGCTTGACCTTGAGAATCGGAGCATCGCCGCGGTCCTTCTTGACCATGGTGGCGAGCCTCGAGCTCATCGTTGTTTCTGGCGTTTTCCCCACGTGCGAAAGAAGGTTCCTCTCAATCGCGATTTCGGTAATTTTCTTGTAGTGGAGGGGTTTCCCGACCGAGCGGAGAACCTCCACGGCTGCTTCCGTGAATGTCATTTTTCTGTTCGTTCCTGTCACTCCGGTGGGCGATATGAGGCGCTGCGACGGGGAGCTGGGATTCGCTCCACCCGCGCACTGTCGTGTTGCCCCGGGGGCTGTTGGACAAGCTCGTTCGCACTCCGACCGGACAAAAGCGGTTGTTGATTAGATTTGTGGGTCAGGAGACCCGTTCGTGTCTTCTCTCGGTAACACCGAGCCCGCGGCGAGGCAACGAAACGGGCCTCGAAAGGCGACAAATCTCCCCCTCGTCCAATGGCCCGTGCAGGTCCCAGGACGGTTACATGGCTTAATCCCTGTGGATTTGACTTTGCGAGAGCTGGGGCCCATACGGCGGGTTTGCGGGTAATTGGCTCTGGCCGATCGCCACTGTTACAGGCACAAGGTCATGGGCAGGGGGGCTTTGTGTCAGGTGGGCGTCGCTGCTGTGGCACGCGAGACACGAGCTCCGCCGCCTGCTCCGGCTTCTGAGGGCGAAGTGCGGTTGGCCCGCTCTTCGCATGGGTAGCGCGGCAGAGGAGAACGGAATGAGGAACAAAGAGATTGGCATACTGCTCGGGGGCGTCAGCGCGGAGCGCGACATCTCCCTCAAGACCGGCGAAGCCATGTTCGAAGCGCTCAAGGCCCGCGGCTACCGAGTTCAGAAGGTCTTCGTTGACGGGGATATCGACCGGGTGCTCCGGCAGACCCGCATCGACGTCGCGGTGGTCGCCCTTCATGGCACCTACGGCGAGGATGGATGTATCCAGGGAATGCTCGAAATCATGGGCATCCCGTATACCGGATCGGGCGTCCTTTCGAGCGCTCTGGCGATGGACAAGCTCAAGAGCAAGGAGCTTTTTCGACTCCACAACGTCCCCACGCCTTCGTACTACGTGTTGCGGCGAGACGACCTCGACCGTCTCGAGCAGATCCATGGCTCCTTTGGGTTCCCGAGCTTCGTCAAGCCCCGGAGCGGCGGCTCGAGCGTCGGTGCGGGAGCGGCCACGAATCTGAGCGAGCTTCACGAGCGCTGCGAGGACTCGGCGCGTTTCGACCACTGGATTCTGGTCGAACGTTTGATTCGCGGCCGCGAGGTGGCGGTTGGCATTCTCGATGGGAGCGCGCTCGGCGCCATTGAAATCGAGCCCAAGGGTGGCTTCTACGACTACAAGTCGAAGTACCAGAAGGGCCAGAGCGAGTACCATTTCCCTGCCCGGCTTTCGCCGACTCGCTACCAGTGCGTGCTGAATCTCGCCGAGCGAGCGGTTCATGCGGTGGGCGCGACCGGAGCGTGTCGCGTCGACCTCCTGGTGACCTCGGATGAGAACGAATACGTGCTCGAGGTGAACACCCTGCCCGGCATGACGCCTACGTCCTTGCTCCCCAAAATCGCGGCAGGGGCCGGCTATGACTTCGGTGACCTCTGCGAGGCCATCCTAGAGCGGGCTGCCCTGCACATCGGCGAGGGGCTCCCAAGCGTCTCTGAGGCCGAGCGCGCCGCATTCGGGGCTCGTCGGGTGCCGATCGCGCCCGCCGAATAGCGCAATCCCGCGCCCACGAGCTCGTCGTACGGGGGGCCCACCCTCGCGGCGACCGAATCTCTCTACGATCATTCTTGACAATACCGATGTGGGAACACATAGATCAGCGTCCGGTGAAACTCTCGAATAAGGGCCGATATGGCGTCCGAGCCATTTTCGACATCGCTTTTCACAGCGGTGGCAGCGCCACGCAGATCAA
>Ga0209536_100007909_pt1 | contig 16059 bp, 16 predicted proteins | sample DeeMarSeWOR28_12_FD_187461 | JGI IMG/M metagenome (GOLD analysis project Ga0209536, IMG submission 187461) | Marine sediment microbial communities from White Oak River estuary, North Carolina - WOR-2-8_12 (SPAdes) (version 2) | ecosystem: Environmental > Aquatic > Marine > Intertidal zone >...
CAGCGACCTGCCCACCTGGGAGCGGGTCGCGCTCGGTGCCGTCTGGGATGGAGTAGACGTGAGCCTCGCCGCGCGTGGCAACAATGTCGAGAAGGTTTTCACCATTGCCCCCGGCGCCGATCCCGACGCCATCAGCATCGCGGTGGCGGGTGGGCAATTGCAGCTCGGCCCGGACGGCACCCTCTGGCGGGCCGAGGTGGATCGGGAGCTCTGGCTCCACGCCCTGCCCCCCGCCGGCGAGGGCCGTCCGGAGCGTCGCAGCCTGCTGGACCCGGCCTTCCCGGGCGCGATCGACTTCGTACAGGACATGAAGCCCACCTCGGACGGGCGGATCGTGGTGACGCGCTGGAGTGGGACGGTTCACGTCGTCGATGCCCGGGGCGAGGTCGCGACGCTGACCCTGCCACGGCTCGACGCGGAGGGTCTCTACTACAGCGGCGTGATCCATCGCGACCGGCTCTGCGTCAGCTACTGCGCCGACGTCACGGTGGTATGCGTGGACGCCCCCTGAGCGGCGCCGGTGGCCCCGGGCCCGGCGGGGTCTGCGGTAAGATGCGGCCGTGTTCGCGGAGCGCCGCCAGCGTTTTCGGGAGGCGATGGAGCCGGGCTCCGTCGCGATCCTGCTGGGGACCGGCATGGTCGCCCGATCCCGCGACACGGACTATCCCTTCCGCCAGGACAGCGACTTCTGGTACCTGACCGGCTTCGATCACCCGAATGCCATCGCGGTGATCCGCAGCGACGACGGGCCCGACTACACGCTCTTCGTCGAGCCGCGCGACCGCGATCTCGAGACGTGGACCGGCTACCGCCCGGGCGTCGAGGGTGCGAAGCGCGACTACGATGCAGACGAGGCCTACCCGAGTCCGGAGTTCTCGGAACGACTCCCGCGGCTGATCTCCGGCGTGAAGCGCATCTATCACGTCCTGGGGCGCGACGCCGCGATCGACGCCGTCATCACCCGCACCGTCGACGAGCTGCGACTGCGTTCGCGCCAGGGGATCGAGCCGGCCGAGGCGATCGTGGATCCGCGCTCGATCACCCATGACATGCGCTGGATCAAGGAGCCCGCCGAGATCGACATCATGCGCCGCGCAGCGGACATCAGCCGCGAGGCCCACGCGGAAGGCGCGCGGCTGGCCCAGCCCGGTGCCCACGAGTACGAGCTCGAGGCGGCCATCGAGTACGCTTTCCGCCGGCGCGGCGCCCGCGGCGCGGCCTACACCACCATCGTGGGCGGCGGCTCGAACGCCACGATCCTCCACTACGTCCGCAACGACCAGAAGCTGCGACGTGACGAGATGGTGCTCATCGACGCCGGCTGCGAGCTCGAGGGCTACGCCTCGGACGTGACTCGCACCTGGCCGATCGGTGGACGCTTCAGCGGCCCTGGACGGTCGATCTACGAGGTGGTGCTGGCCGCGCAGCAGGCATCCCTTGCGCTCTGCGCACCCGACGCGACGCTGCCCCAGATACACGACGCGGCCGTGAAGGTGATCGTGGAGGGGCTGCTGGACCTCGCCATCCTCGAGGGCGATGCTGCGGAGCTCGTCGCCCGCGAGGCACACCGGCCCTACTACATGCACGGAACCAGTCATTGGCTCGGCCTCGACGTCCACGACGTCGGCAGCTACAAGCGGGGGGGCGAGCCGCGCCCTCTCGAGGCCGGAGTCGTCTTCACCGTCGAGCCGGGGATCTACGTGGCGCCGGATGCCGAGGGTGTCGACGAGCGCTTTCGCGGCATCGGCGTTCGCATCGAAGACGATGTCGTGATCACCGCGAGCGGCCACGAGAACCTGACGTCGGCGATTCCGAAGGATCCCGACGAAGTCGAAGCCATGGTCGCGGGCGGCTGACCCCCGAGACGAGAGCCGAGGAGACCGAAAGAGATCCATGCCCGACATCGAGTCACTGCTGAAGGAGAAGCGGGTCTTCAAGCCGGATCCCCAGGCGGCGCGGAGCGCGAACTGGGACCGGAAGACCGTGGAAGCGCACCGGCGCCTGGCCGCCCGGGACCCCCAGCGCTTCTGGGCGAAGATGGCCCGCGAGCACGTCACCTGGTTCTCGCCCTGGAAGAAGGTGCTCGACTGGAAACCGCCCTTCGCGAAGTGGTTCGTGGGTGGGAAGACGAACGTCTCCTACAACTGCCTCGACCGTCACCTCGAGGGCGAGCACTCCTGGCGGCGCAACAAGGCGGCGATCATCTGGGAGGGGGAGCCCGGCGACCAGCGCGTGCTCACCTTTGGCCAGCTGCACAGGGAGGTCTGCAAGTTCGCGAACGTGCTCAAGGGTCAGGGCGTGAAGAAGGGAGACCGCGTTGCGATCTACATGCCCATGATTCCCGAGCTCGCCATCGCGATGCTCGCCTGCACGCGGATCGGCGCTCCCCACAGCGTGGTCTTCGGCGGGTTCTCCGCCGAGGCGCTGCGGGAGCGGATCAACGACGTGGGGGCGAAGCTCGTCGTAACCGCCGACGGCGGCTACCGCCGAGGCGAGCCCCATGCACTGAAGCCGGCCGTGGACGAGGCGCTGCGCGGCTGCGACGGCGTCGAGAGCGTCGTGATGGTCCAGCGCACCGGCCAGCCCACCAATTTCGTCGCCGGCCGCGACCGCTGGTGGCACGAGCTGATGGAGGACGCGAGCCCCGTCAGCAAGCCCGCGAAGCTCGACGCCGAGCACCCCCTCTTCGTGCTCTACACCAGCGGCTCGACCGGCAAGCCAAAGGGCATCCTTCACACGACGGGTGGCTATCTGACCCACGTCGCGACCACGTCGAAGGCGATCTTCGACCTGAAGGAGGACGATACCTACTGGTGCACCGCCGACTGCGGCTGGATCACCGGCCACTCATACGTCGTCTACGGCATCCTCGCGAACGGCGCGACCACGCTGATGTACGAGGGAGTGCCGACCCATCCCGGACCGGACCGCTTCTGGGACATCATCGAGCGCCATCGGGTGACGATCTTCTACACCGCCCCGACGGCGATCCGAACCTTCGTCCGCCTGGGCGACGAGCACCCGAAGGGGCACGACCTATCGTCCCTGCGACTGCTAGGCACGGTGGGCGAGCCGATCAATCCCGAGGCGTGGATGTGGTACCACCGGGTGATCGGCGGCAGGCGCTGTCCGATCGTCGACACCTGGTGGCAGACCGAGACCGGCGGCATCGCCATCACGCCCCTGCCCGGGGCCGTGGCCACGAAGCCCGGCTCGGCGACGCTTCCCTTCCCGGGTATCGACGCGGAGGTGTTCGACGAGGAGGGCGAACCCGTCGAGCCGCCCAACGGGGGCCTGCTCGTGCTGCGCAAACCCTGGCCCGGCATGCTCCGCGGTATCTGGGGAGACCCGAAGCGCTACCGCGAGCAGTACTGGAGCCGGTTCCCGAAGACCTACTTGGCCGGCGACGGGGCTCATCGGGATCGGGACGGCTACTTCTGGATCATGGGCCGGGTGGACGACGTGATGAACATCTCCGGCCATCGCATCGGCACCATGGAAGTGGAGAGCGCCCTGGTCGCCCACGATCAGGTCGCGGAGGCGGCCGTGATCGGCCGCGACGACGAGATCACGGGCACGGCCATCGTCGCCTTCGTCACGCCGAAGAGCAGCGCCACGGTCTCGGACACCCTGAAGCAGGCGCTGCGCAACCACGTCTCGCGTCAGATAGGTGCGATCGCCAAGCCGAAGGAGATCCGCTTCACCGACTCCCTGCCGAAGACGCGCTCGGGGAAGATCATGCGACGTCTGCTCCGCGACATCGCCGCAGGGAAGGAGCAGGTGGGCGACACCAGCACCCTCGAGGACTACAGCGTGCTCGCGAAGCTGCGGGAGTCGGAGGAGGGCTGAGCCCGGCGCGGATCAGGAGCCCAGGAGGCTCTCGAGCCGCGCCCGCGTGTCGTCGTCGTCGCCGGGAGATCCGATCGTCGCGACCAGCCCTCCGTCCACCGGCCAGGCCGCGCCGGTGACGAAGCTGCCGCGCTCGCTCAGCAGGAACGAGACCACCTCGGCGACCTCCTCGGGTCGACCGCAGCGCTGGAGCAGGTGGCCGCGCGCGAGGATGTCCGTGATCGCGGAGACGCCGTGGCCCGGCCCCAGGATGGGCGTGTCGATCACCCCCGGACAGACCGCGTTCACACGGATCCCGAGCGGAGCGAGCTCCGCGGACGCCGACTTCACCAGGCCGACCACGCCGTGCTTCGTGGCGTAGTAGGAGGGCATGCCGAGACCACCCGTCAGCCCCGCGATCGACGCCGTGGCCACGATCGCGCCGCCGCCCGCCTGCTGGATCGGCTTCGCCACCGCCCGCAGGCCCAGGTACACACCGGTGAGGTTGACCCCCACCACCGCGTTCCAGACCTCCAGGTCACCGTCGACGATCGACGAGTAGCGGGCGATGCCCGCGTTCAGGTGGACGAGGTGGAGCCCCCCGTAGCGGGAGACCGTCTCCTCCACCATCCGCTGGTTGTCGGCCTCGCGCGCGACGTCGACGGCACAGGCAAGGGCCTCGCCTCCGGCTTCGACGATTCGCTTCGCCACCGTCTCCGCGGCGGTGCGGTCCAGGTCTGCGATGACGACGCGAGCGCCTTCGGCGCCCAGGCGCTCTGCCGTGGCGCGTCCGATACCGGAGGCGCCGCCCGTGACCAACGCGACCCGCCCCTCGTGCAGGCCCTTCGCCATGACTGCCTCCGGCGCCCGCCTAGGCCGCGAACTCCCCGAGACCCTCGGGATCACTGCTGCGGCGGCCGAGGTGCCACGCGCCGCCCCGGCGGGTGAGCGAGATCGAGCCGGCCAGCGGCGGATCGCCGTCGGACAGCGCCTCGCCCAGCAGGTGCTCGGCGATGGTGCGCGCCACGCCCTTGTGGGCGACGACCAGGACGTTCGCCGCCCCACTCGTCTCCAGCCGTCCGAGACCCTCGAGCACCCGGGCTCGGAACTCGCCGCGCGGCTCGCCGGAGGGAAACTCGAACTCCGCCTTGCGCTGCTTCCACTCGGCGTAGTGCACCGGGTCCGCGGCCTCGATCTCCTCGGCCGTCATCCCCTCCCAGCGACCGAAGTGGATCTCTCGAAAGCCGTCCTCGAGGCGGATCGGCGCTCCACCCGCCACGATCCAGGCACTCTCCCAGGAGCGCCGCAAGGGACTCGCCACCACGAGCTCGAAGACCTCCCGGACCAGGCCGCGGGATGCCGCGCGCATCTGCTCCCGACCTTCGTCGGAGAGCGCCACGTCGCCGCTGCCGTGATAGCGCTCCTTCGAGTTGCCGACGGTCTCGCCGTGACGCAGCAATACGATCCGGCGCAACTTCACCGCCTGGGACATGGGACCTCCAGAAGGATGGGAATGGAGGGCGAGGATGGGGGAGGGTGCGGGCGGCGTCAATGCGACCAAGCCTGCGTTACCATGCCGACCGGCGGGGCCTGGGGGGGTGGACTGTGAATACGTCGGGACTTCTCGTCCTTCTCGCGCTGCTTCTCGTGTGCGGAGGCGGCGCAGCGGTGTGGATTCGAGCCGAGGGGTCGCCCCCGACGCTCGAGCTTCCGGAGGCGCTCCTGGTGGGCGCGGCTGGCGGAACGCTGGCCCTGGCCGCGTCCGATCCGGACGCCGGCCTGCGCAGCCTCGACGTTCGCATCCGCCACGCCGAGGGCGAGGTCCCGCTGCTCGCGGAGTCGTTTCCGGGAAACCTCATCAGCGGCGGAGTGCGCAGCGATCACCGGGTCGAGATCCCGCTCCAGCCCGAGGGGCTCCGGGCGATCCAGGGCAACGCGGTCCTCGTCGCCACCGCGCGCGACTGGTCCTGGCGACAGCTCTTCTCCGGCAACGAGGCCGTGGCCGAGGTCCCCTTCACCCTGGACGTGGAGCCGCCGAAGGTCCAGGTCGAGAGTGGCCTCACCTACGTACGTCAGGGTGGGGCCGGTGCCGTGGCCTACCGCGTGTCCGAGCCCACGGCCTTCGACGGCGTCCAGGTGGGGGACCGACACTTCCGCGGCTACCCGCGACCCGGCGCCGCAGAGGGGGAGCGCATCGCCCTGTTCGGCATTCCGCCCGAGCTGGCGAACGCCAAGCCCCGGGTGATCGCGCGAGACGAGGCCGGCAACGAGGCAACGGCCACCTGGCCGGTGGTCGTCAAGCCCCACGCCCAGCCCCGCGGCAACGTGAACCTGCCCCAGCGCTTCCTCGACGAGGTCGTGCCGCGACTGGCGGGCGCCGGCGCGAGCGACGACCCCGCCGCCGCGTTCCACGAGGTGAACACGCGGCTTCGGGCCGAGAACGAGGCTCGGATCCGCGAGCTGCTGGCGGACTCCTCGCCCACGCCCCACTTCGATGGCGCCCTCGAGCAGCTGCGAAACTCCCAGGTGACGAGCCGCTTCGCCGAGCAGCGCACGTACATGGTCGATGGCCGCGCCATCTCCAACGCTACCCACTACGGCTACGACCTGGCCGCCACGGCGGCGGCACCGATCACCGCCGCCGGCGACGGAACCGTGGCCTGGGCCGGCGACCTGGGCATCTACGGCAACTGCGTGCTCCTCGATCACGGGCTCGGGCTGGGCTCGGTCTACGGACATCTCTCCCGCATCGACGTGAAGCAGGGGGATCGGGTGAGCCAGGGCCAGACCCTCGGGCTGTCGGGCGCCACCGGCCTCGCGGGCGGCGACCACCTGCACTTCGCGGTCCTCCTCGGAGAGGCCTACGTTGATCCCATCGAGTGGTGGGACGAGAACTGGGTACAGACGCACGTATTGGAGAGGCTCGGCCCGCCGGGCCCGTGAAGACGACGCTCGAGGCGCCCGTTCGCGGCCGCTTCGTCCGCCGCTACAAGCGGTTCTTTGCCGACGTCGAGACCCCGGAGGGCCGGCTCCTCACGGTCCACTGCCCGAATCCGGGCAGCATGAAGGGCTTCCATCGCCCCGGCGCCGCCGTGCGCTGCTCGACCCACGACGATCCCAGGAGGAAGCTGCGCCACACGTTGGAGATGATGCGGGTCGGCCGTACCTGGGTGGGCCTTCACACCGGGCGCGCGAACGCCATCGTCGGACGCGCTCTCGGCGCCGGCGTGCCCCCCGCCCTGGCGGGCTACACCGAGGTCACCCGCGAGGTGAGCGTCGACCACGGCCCCACGCGCTCGCGCCTCGACTTCCGGCTCTCCGGCCACCCCGCGGACCCGCGCGACGCCTACATCGAGGTGAAGAGCGTCACCCTGGCCGAGGGGCGCCTGGCGCTCTTTCCGGACAGCGTGACCGAGCGCGGGCGCCGCCATCTCGAAGTGCTCGAACACCTGCGCGGGCGCGGCCACCGGGCGGCCCTGCTCTTCCTCGTACAGCGCGCGGACTGCGACCGCGTGGCTCCTGCCGAGGAAATCGACCCGGCCTACGCGGCGGCGCTGCGCGACGCCGCGCGGTCGGGTGTCGAGGTCTTCGCCCTCGGGGCACGGGTCACGGCCCGCGCGATCGCGATCGAGCGCGAGCTGCCGGTGATGTGGTGAGCACTGCAGCCACGAAGGCGCTGCGTCGACGGCTCCTCTCCTGGTACGACGCCAATCGCCGCGACCTGCCCTGGCGTCGCACCGACGACCCCTACGCGATCTGGATCTCCGAATCCATGCTCCAGCAGACCCGGGTCGAGACGGTGATCCCCTACTACGAGCGCTTTCTGGCGCGCTTCCCCGACGCCCGCGCCCTCGCCGAAGCCGAGCTCGAGGAGGTGCTCGAGCTGTGGACCGGCCTCGGCTACTACTCGCGCGCACGCAACCTCCACCGTGCGGCGGGGGTGCTGGTGCGCGATCACGGCGGGACGCTGCCCGACGCCGCCGATGCCCTGCGCGCGCTCCCCGGCGTCGGTCGCTACACCGCCGGCGCGGTGGCGTCGATCGCCTTCGATCGCCCGGAGCCGGTCGTGGACGGCAACGTGGCGCGGGTCCTCGCCCGCCTTCACGGCATCGCAGAGGACGTGGGCGCGAGCGCCACCGTTCGCCGCCTCTGGGACGAGGCCGCGTCCCTGGCGGAGGGCCCGCGACCCGGCGATCTCAATCAGGCCTTGATGGAGCTCGGGGCGACGGTCTGCACGCCGCGACGTCCGCACTGCGAAGCCTGTCCGCTGGAGCGGCGCTGCACGGCGCATCGGGAGGGCGACCCCGAGGCGCTCCCGGTCAAGGCCAGGAAGCCCCGCCCTCGACCGACCCGGGCCGTCGCGGGAATCGTGTCGCGGCGCGGTCGCTGGCTCGCGGTGCGTCGACCGGCGGAAGGTCTCCTGGGCGGCCTCTGGGAGCTTCCGGGCGGCGAGCCGCTCCCCGGCGAGGAGCCGTCGAGCGCGATGGTCCGGACCCTGCGCGAGCGCGCCGGGCTGTCCGTGCCGGGGGTGGACGCCCTGGGCGAGGTGGAGCACGTCTTCACCCACCTCCGCCTCACGCTCCACGTCTTCCGATGCAAGCCGCCGACGGGCCGGGTCCGCCTCCGCGGGCTCGACGCCCACCGCTGGCTCGCGCCCGACGACTTCGCGGCGCTGCCCCAGGGCGGAGCGACCCGCAAGGCGCTGGCCCTGGCGGCGGAAGACTAGGCGTGGGGCGGGACGAGGACCGCAAGGGGGGCGGCGAATCCTTCGCCGACGCCGTGGGCGACGTGCGGCCGATCGAAGGTCGCGATCGCGTACTCCCGCCGCCGGAGCGCGGGCGACGCCCCCTCGAGACCCGGGAGCCTGAGCGCCGCTTCGTGGTCGAGCGTCGCGGCGACGCGGTGGAGGCCAGGGCCGAAGACGTCTCCCGCGCCATCCTCGCGGACCTGAAGGCGGGACGCATCCGCGCCGAGCGGGAGCTCGACCTCCATGGCCTCGGCCTGGAGGAGGCGCGCCGGGCGCTCGACGACGCGTTGGAGGGGGCACACCGGGACGGAGTCCGCTGCCTGCTGGTGATCCACGGACGCGGCCAGCGCTCCGCGGACGGGCCGGTGCTCAAGGGTGCCGTCATCGACTGGCTCCAGGCCATGCCCCACGCGGCCCGCCTCCAGGCCTTCGCCACCGCGCCTCGCCGGCTGGGTGGGGCCGGCGCCAGCCTGGTCCTCCTGCGGCGGCGCCGTCGGCGCTGACCTGGAAGCGGTATCTTCCGCACCCCATGGGCAGCTCGAGTGGACAGCGCTTCCGGATCACCACCTTCGGCGAGAGCCACGGGGGCGGTGTCGGCGTGGTGCTGGACGGCTGTCCGCCGCGCCTTGCGCTGACCGCTCAGGAGATCCAGCGTGACCTGGACCGACGGCGCCCCGGCCAGAGCCGGCTCACCACGCCGCGCCAGGAGGCGGACCAGGTCGAGATCCTCTCCGGCGTGTTCGAGGGCCTCACCCTGGGTACGCCCATCGCGATGCTCGTGCGCAATCGAGACGCGCGACCCAGCGCCTACGAGTCGATGCGCGAAGTCTACCGCCCCTCCCACGCCGACTACACGACCGAGGCGAAGTACGGGATCCGCAACTGGCAGGGCGGAGGCCGGGCCAGCGCCCGGGAGACGATCGGGCGCGTCGCCGCCGGCGCCGTGGCCCGGAAGCTCCTGCGCGAGGTGGCGGGCGTGGAGGTGCTCGCGTGGGTCCAGCGCGTCCACCAGGTCGAGGCGAAGGTGGACCTGGGCGAGGTTCGCCTGGAGCAGGTCGAATCGAACCCGGTGCGCTGCCCCGACGCCGAGGCCGCAAGGGAGATGATCGAGCGCATCGACGCGGCCCGCGCGCGCGGCGACTCGCTCGGCGGCGTCGTCGAGTGCGTCGCGCGCCACGTGCCGCCGGGGCTCGGCGAGCCGGTCTTCGACAAGCTCGAAGCCGACCTCGCCCACGCCCTGATGTCACTGCCCGCGTCGAAGGGCTTCGAGATCGGCAGCGGCTTCGGCGGGACGCGCATGACGGGAATCGAGCACAACGACCCCTTCGTCCCCGGCGAGGACGGTCGGCCCCACACGAGCGCGAACCGGTCCGGCGGAATCCAGGGCGGCATCAGCAACGGAGAGCCCGTGGTGCTGAGGGTGGGCTTCAAGCCCACCGCGACGATCTCCCTGCCGCAGCAGACCGTGAACCGCGGCGGAGAGGCCACCACCCTGGAGGCCCAGGGACGTCACGACCCCTGCGTGCTGCCGCGAGCCGTCCCGATGGTGGAGGCCGCCGTGTGTCTGGTGCTCGCAGACCACTGGCTGCGCCAGCGCGCCGTCGACGTCCTCCCCCGCTGACACGCCGACGGCCAACTCCGGGCCCGCCCCGGCCAACCCCTGCGCCGATCGACGGGATCGTTCGGGCGGGGCGCGGGGCGGCTCCGCCCGCTCGCCGGCTGCCACGTGGTGCACGCAGGACTACGGCTCGTGCCGCCGCCCAGACCCCGTCGGGTGGGTCCGGAGAGGCGACGGCGAAGGCGTCATGCGCACTGCGGCTCCGGCAGAACGGAAGGGGTCGCAGCCGAGGAGGAGTCGTCCACTCCCCGGATCCGCCCCTCCGCCGTCGCTCCGCTCGCGCTACGCCCTGACCCCGCGCCCTAGGGGCGCTCGACCGTCTCTACCGTGATCGCGCCCTCGGGGCAGTTGCGCTCGCCCTTGCGAGCCTCGTCGGCCAACGCTCCGGAGGCCTCCTCTTCGACCACGACGCAGTGGCCCCGCTCGTCCTCCCCAAAGACATCAGGGGCGAGCACGTAGCAGCGACCGTGACCGACGCATTTCGAGGAGTCCACGCGGACGTGAGCCAAGGAGATCAGCGCTCCCAGACGATCGGTAGATAGAGGACCTCTCGGATGCCCGGGCTGTAACGGGGCGTCTCCCCGGGCTTGATGCCGTAGTCCGGAATCCGGCGATGCCACTCCTCCATCGCGGCGCAGAGCTCCATGCGCGCCAGATGGGAGCCCAGGCAGCGGTGGGGTCCCGCCCCGAACGCCATGTGGATGTTGCGCTCTCGCTCGAAGTCGACCCGATCCGCCTCGGGGAAGTGGGAATCGTCGGTGTTCGCCGCGCCGATCAGGAGCGTCGCGAGCTCGCCCTCCCGGATCCACATTCCACCGACCTCGACGTCGCGCTTCACCAGCCGCGGCACGGCAGTCACCGGCGTCTCCCAGCGCATCAGCTCCTCCACGGCGCCCGGCACGAGCTCCGGGTGCTCGACGAGTCGGCGGCGCTGCACCGGGTTCGAGGCGAGGTAGGCGATGTTGCACCCGAGGGCGGCCGTTACCGTGTCGAGCCCGGCCAGCAGCAGCAGGAAGCAGATGTCGAGGATCTCCGTGTCGGATAGCCGCTCTCCGTCGATCTCGGCAAAGAGGATCGACGAGAGGAGATCCTCGCGCGAGGCCTTCTCTCGCCGCCGCTCCTCGAGCGTACGCTCGAAGTACTCGTAGATGCGACGACCGCTGGCGACCCTGGCCTTCGCGGCCCCTTCCAGGTCGAGCTCGGGCTGGGCCTTGTTCGGGCGGATGATCCCGTCCTTGAGCTCGAGGAAGAGACCGAGGTCCTCCTTCGGCAGACCCAGCAGGTCCAGGAAGGCGATGCAGGGCAGCGGGATGGCGAAGGCCTCGTCGAACTCGCACTCACCCGCGTCGATGAAGGTGTCGATGAGCGCGTTGGCGTTGGCCCGGATCGAAGGGATCCGCACCTCCATCTTGCGGCGCGAGAAATGGGGGTCGAGGAGCCTGCGGTAGCGGGTCTGGGCGGGGGGATCGACCTGCTGGGGGATCATCGGTCGCTCGGTTCCGAGGGCCATCTGCAGGTCCATCGCGGAGGAGAAGATCTCGGGATGGCGCAGGGCCCAGGCTACGTCCTCGTAGCGGGACAGGACCGGCTGTTCGGTGATCATGGCCCGCGTCACGGGGCAGGCCGCCCGCATTTCCGCATACACCTTCTGCGGACAGCGAGCGAACTCCTCGCTGAACAGGTTGAAGCGGGGCGTCTCCTTCGGCTCGGCCATCTACGCTCTCCACCTCCCGACGACAGCGTATCAAGCTGGAGGCGCAGCGCCGCGGGAATCTCGCGTTCGTTAGGTGACCTAACTCGATGATCCGGCTCGCGTCGAGCCCATGACCGGAGCGGGGAGCGCCGGATCAGGGAAGCAGGACGAAGCCGGCCATCGCGGCCAGCGCCGAGGCCAGCACGCCGAGCGCGGCGAAGAGGGCGTGGACCGATCGGGCTCCCGCGCGCCCCGACTCGAGGCGCCGCCCCGCAACGGCAGCGACGCTGAAGCAGAGGACCGCGACCAGCCCGAGCCAGGCGTGGAAGGTTCCGAAGGCCTCCCAGCCGCGCAGCCACACCGACGAGACCGGACCGGCGACCAGCCCGAGCCCGACGCACGCCGTCGCGGGCTTCGCGATGCGCAGGTGCCGCTGACGGGCGCCGCGCGGGGGCGGACGGCGCGCAGTGCGAGCGCGTCGCAGGGCGAGGCCCGCGCGGAGGGCAACCAAGACCAGCCCCAGGCTGGCGATCATCCAGATGGGATGAGCCCAGGCCAGCCAGCGCGCCACGGGATCGTGGGCTGCCGGGTCCAGTCACTCCACCTTGTGGACCGCCACCGAGGGCAGCCGGCTGAGCAACGAGTCGAGCGCACGCTTCACGTAGCCCGGATCTCGCGACTCGAGGGTCAGCATCACGCGGAAGTCCTCCTCCTGGATGCGCGGATACGACCCTAGGAGGAGCTCCGGGAAGTCGTGCAGGAGGGCGTCCAGGTGCTCGGCGATCTCGCTCTCCATCTGTGTCACGTAGACCCGCTTCAGCACGAAGGGGACGCCGCGGAACCTCTCGCGCGCCGACTCGAACTTCTTTCGCAGGAGCTCGGGAATGCCGGGCAGCACGTAGACGTTCTCGACGATCACGAGGGGGAACCAGAGGTCGCCCGCGTCCAGGAGCGTGGCGCCCTCGGGTACCTGCGCCATCCGCAGCTGGCTCGGGGTGGGCTCCTTCCCCGTCGCCCGGGCGATGCGACCCGCGATCGACTCGCTGTACTCGACCGGGCGGCCGAAGGCGGCCGCAACTCCGGCGATCGTCATGTCGTCGTGGGTGGGACCGATCCCACCGGAGGTGAATACGAAGTCGTAGGCCCGACTCATCACCTTCACGTGCTCGGCGATCACCTCGACTCCGTCGGGGATCGTCACGATGCGCTCCACTTCGACGCCGAGGCCACGCAGTTCCCGGCAGAGATAGGGGGAGTTCGTGTCGACGACCTTCCCGGACAGGATCTCGTTCCCAATCACGAGGATGCCAGCAGTCGACATGATTTGGCGAAGGTATCGGGTTTCGAATGGCGTGGCGAACGATCCGAACGCCCGGGCTGCGTCTGCGGAGACCGCGCTATCTTCGGGCGATGGAGGTCCATGTCCGCTTCATGCCGTCGGGGACGAGCGTGCGGGTGCCCCCCGGAACCTCCCTCCACGCGGCCATTCGCCGCGCAGGGCTGCCGATCGCCAGCGGCTGCGGGGCCGACGGCATCTGCGGGCGATGCGCCGTCGCGGTCCGCTCCGACGCGGGGCGCCTCTCTCTGGAGACGAACGAAGAGGCCCGGACGAAGCGCAGCAATCGCATCGATCCGGGCGACCGCCTCGCATGTCACGCGCGCCTCGAGGAGGGTGAGGTCTCGGTGACGGCGTCCTACTGGTGAGCCCACGGTGAGCCCCGCGGTCGTACGTCGCGTCTACCTGCTCGTCGACCACGGGAGTCGTCGCGCGGAGGCGAACGCCCAGGTCGAGCTCGCCGCCGAAGCGCTGCGCCGACGGGTCGACGCTCCCGTGCGCGTCGCCCATCTGGAGATCGCACCTCCCGACCTCGGCACCGGCATCGACGACTGCGTGAAGGCGGGGGCGGAGGAGATCGTGGTCCTTCCCTACTTCCTCGGACCCGGTCGCCACTCCCAGCGGGACATCCCCGCGCAGACCCGCGACGCGGCCGCTCGCCACCCCGGTGTAGAGATCCGCATCGCAGATCCCCTGGGCCCACACGAGAAGCTGGTCGAGGTGCTGCTCGAACGCGCCGAGTGCGCGTTGCGCGACGGCTGATCGCGCTTCGTGGAACGACCGCGCCCGTACGCCATCTCCCTGGTCTGGTTCTTCTCCCTGGGCGGCCTCGGGCTCTTCTTTCCCTTCTACAGTCTCTATCTGCGCGAGAACCTCGGGCTCTCCGGAACCGAGGTCGGCTGGGTGCTCGCCTGCCTGCCGCTGGTCGGCCTCGTCGCCCAGCCAGCCTGGGGGCAGATCGCAGACCGCACCGGCTCCCGCTCCCGGCTGCTGCTGTGGATCGGTCTCGGCGCCGGCGCGGGCTACGCCGGGCTGGCGCTGGGTCGGGGCTTCGCGGTCATGGCCCTTCTCACCGCACTGCTGGCGTTCTTCTCCAGCGCGCTCATTCCCAGCACCATGGCAGTCACGCTGGCGGTGACGCGAGATCGGGGTCCCCACTCCTTCGGACTCGCCCGCACCTGGGGAACCGTGGGCTTCCTGGTCACGGTGGTCGCGTTTCCCCCGCTACTCGATCTGATCGAGGACCGACTCGGAGCGACGAGCGGGCCCGGCGTGTCCGAGCCCGCGCTGGCGGTGATGTTTCCACTCACCGGCATCCTCGTCGCGATCTCCGGGTTCGTGGCCCTGGCCCTGCCCCGCTCCGGAAGCGTCGCGGTCCGGGCCGATCGCGGCGACTGGCGGCGCCTGCTCTCCCACGGTCCCTATCTCCGCCTGCTCGTCTTCGCGTTCCTCGCCTACCTGGCGCTCCAGGGTCCGATGGGTCTGTTTCCGATCTACGTGCGTGCCCATGGCGGCTCGATCGACACGGTCAGCCGGCTCTGGATCCTCATGCTGCTGGTCGAGATCCCCTTGATCGCGCTCTCGGGAGCCAGCCTCACGCGGATCGGCGCACGCGGACTGCTCGGGGTCGGCGTCGTCGCGGGGGGCGTGCGCTGGGCGGTATGTGGCTTCTACCCGGAATCGGCGCTCGTCGTGCCCATGCAGGCACTCCACGGCGTGGTGGTGGCGGGACTCGTGATCGGCGCCCCGCTCTACGTGGAGGAGACGGTGCCGGAGCGGTTGAGATCCACCGGCCAGGGAGTGCTGGCGATGATCGGTGTGAGCCTCGGCGGGATGGCGTCGAACGTGAGCAGCGGCTGGCTGCTCGAGCACTACGGACCCGACGCGCCCTACGCCGTCGCCGGGGTCGGCGCCCTCGCGCTCGGTGCCCTCCTGCCGATCCTGCTTCCCCGGCCCAGTCGCGCGCCCGACGGGCACGCGTAGAGCGGCATCCAGAACCTGCGCGGCGAGCCGGAAGGGGCTACGGAGACTGCGACGGGGGTCCGAGCGACGCGGCCTCGGCCCGCGCGACCCAGTCGCGCCGTCGAGCCTCGATCTCTCGCGCACGACCTTCGCGGCCACGGGCGCGCTCGTCGGCGATGGCGCGCTCGGCAGCGGCGATGGCGGCGCGGTAGTGGGCACCGGCTTCGGCGTCACCGGCCCTCCGCAGCTCGTCGCCGGCGCGGGCGTGGAGATCCGCGATCGCCTCGTCGCCCGGGTCGGCGAGCGCGAAGTGGACGAAGGCCTCCTCGTAGCGTCCCTGCAGGAAGAGGGCGCGGGCCAGGCGACTCTGGAGCACCGGTGCGTCGGGTGTGACCGCCAGCGCGGCCCTCACCAGCGCGATGGCCGATGGGTACCGCCGCGCGCGCAGCTCGCCCTCGGCCTGCTGAACGAGCAGGTCGACGACCCTCCGCTGAGCCTCTTCGCCGCGAGCGTTCACTCCGAACGCGGCCGCCAGGTCGGCCACGCCGGCCTCGACGTCTCCGCTGCGCAGCCGCGCGATCCCGAGGTTCCCTCGGATGCTCCGATCGTCGGGATCCGCCCGCAGCGCGTGCTCGAAGAGGGTCACGCCATCGCGCCACTTCGCCACCTCCTGCCGCGCGGCCACGACCATGGCGACGCACATCGCCAGCGCGACGGCGGGGAGCGCTGCGCGAACGACGCGGCGAGCGCTGCGCTCGGCGAGCGCGTGCACGCCCCAGGAAGCCGCGATCCCCAGACCGATCAGCGGCAGATAGGCGTAACGGTCGGCCATCGCCTGCTGACCCACCTGCACCAGCCCGATCACCGGCACCAGC
>Ga0209536_100007910_pt1 | contig 16058 bp, 8 predicted proteins | sample DeeMarSeWOR28_12_FD_187461 | JGI IMG/M metagenome (GOLD analysis project Ga0209536, IMG submission 187461) | Marine sediment microbial communities from White Oak River estuary, North Carolina - WOR-2-8_12 (SPAdes) (version 2) | ecosystem: Environmental > Aquatic > Marine > Intertidal zone >...
CTTGCCGAGCGTCACGATGTCGGGCACGACCCCCTGCGTCTCGAAGCCCCAGAAGTGCGTGCCGACCCGGCCAAACCCGACCTGCACCTCATCGACGATGCACACGGCTCCCGCGTTCCGGGCATGCCCGAAGGCCTCGCGGAGATAGCCTGGCGGCAGCTCGATCTGGCCGCCACAGCCGAGCAGTGACTCCGCGATAAACGCCATGACCCGATCGTCATTCTGTTGGATTGTCGCGATCGCGTCGCGGAGGTGGCTGGCGTAACGGCTGCCGCACGCGGGGTCGCCCCGCCGGTACGGCCCCCGGTAGTCGTCCGGCATGATCACGGCATGGACCTGCGGCGGCGCACCGTGACCGCCTGGTCCGTCGAACTTGTACGAACTGATGTCGATCAGTGCCGCCGTGTTCCCATGGTAGCCTCCCTCCAGCACGATCACATGTTCGCCCCCGGTATGCGCGCGGGCCATGCGGAGTGCCAGTTCGTTGGCCTCGCTCCCCGAGCAAACGAAGTAGCAGACGCTGAGGGGCTCGGGTAGTGTTGCACACAGGCGCTCGGCGTAGCGAACGATGTGCTCGTGGAGGTATCGGGTATTGGTGTTGAGCACCGTCATCTGATCCCGCGCGGCACAGACCACGTGGGAATGAGCGTGTCCCACGTGACACACGTTATTCACGCAGTCGAGGTACGCACGACCCAAGTCGTCGTAGAGGAACTGGCCACGTCCGCGAACGATGTGAAGCGGCTCCCGGTACGCGACGCTGAGGTTGGGGCCCAGGTGATTCCGACGGCGTGTGAGGATGGTGTGCCGGTCCATCGATGGTGTCGCGTGCACCTCGGATCCGAGGCCCAGGATCAGGTTCGGATCCGGCGACAGGCTCAGCCACAGTTCACGCTCGGAGGGTGCGGCGACGCCTGGAAACTCGCCGTCACGGTCCAGGAGGTCCGTGACGATCTGGAAGTGAAGGTGCGGGGGCCAGTTGCCATTCACACGGAATGTCCCGATCTGTGCGAAATGCTCACCCTGCCGGATGACCTGTCCCGACTCCAGTTTCTCGAGACAGTCCTTTCCCAGGTGGCCGTACAGCGTGTAGAACCGCGGGCCGTCCGGTGGGGTGTGCTCGAGAATGACTGTCGGGCCGTAGTCGAGCCGCGTGGCGTTATTCCGAACACTGTGAACTCGTCCGTCCATCGGAGCGCACACCGGAGTGTTGGGCTTGAGAAAGAGGTCGACACCCAGGTGAACCGTGCGGCGTTCGGGCAGCTCGTTGTCAGGTCCGGCGAACGCCTCGGAAGTGTAGACGAACCGTGGCTCGTCATAGCGACCGATACCGGCCTTGGCCTTCCGCGTCGCTATCACGTCGAACAGGAGGTCGGAAAACTGCTTCGTGCCTGCGAGTTCCTCAGCGGTGGCAAACTCGACGCTGCCGACGCTCAGGTCGAGTACGGCATGTGGTACGGAGCAGGGATCAGGATCGACGACAGGAGCAAAGCTCCCCGTATGTGTCGAGAGCCAGCCAACGATCGCCGGACTGTTTGCGATGGGAGGGAATCCGCAGGCGCGTCGAATAGCTGCGCGCGCAAACCGGGGATGAATCGAGACGAGTCGCTCCAGCGCGTACCACGCCGCTGGTTCACTGATGACGAGGTACTCGTTCCCCGGCTCCTCGCCGCGGCGCTTCGCTGCGAGCGACACACTCACGGCAAGCCGCGCGAGCACCAAGAAGAACAAGACATCCGCCTCCGCTTCCATCAGGGGAAACGTGCGGTGGTACCCGGCCACCACGTGCTCGGCTGCGGCCAACACGTTGGGCTTGTTGAGCACCGCGTACGCGACCGCGATGGCCGGGTCACACACGGTGCAGGTCTCGATCATATCCCCGAAATCGACGAATCCCGAGATGCGTGATTCCAGGTCCGAGCGTTCCACCAGCACGTTGTAGTCGTTGGCGTCGTTGTAGATGACGCTGTGGCGGAGCTCCGCGAGCCTGGGTGTCACGTACACATCCCAGAGCTCCAGAACCCGGGCCACCAGCTTCTGCCTACGGTCACTGCCGACGGCCGCCGCATGAGCGCCAAGCACTTCAGGAGCGCGCAGGAGGTTCCAGGAGAAGTCCCGTCGGGCTGACGGGTGAGAGAATCCGAGCAACGCGGTGTCCATCTCGCCGAGCTGGTGACCCAGATCCCGCAGTAGAGCCGGGGGATGGGGACGGACGTTCGCCAGAGGAACGCCTGGGAGATACGTGAGCAGGCGAAGCTGGTGCCGGCCCGCGCCGTCGGCGATCTGCGTCATCCGGCTTCCCGTGAGTGCCGTAACCAACCGAGGCACGCGCAGCTGCGGATTCCGGTTCGTCAGCCAAGTAAGCGCCTCGTTCTGCAGATCGAGGTGTTCGACCGGTTCGTCCGATCCGGAGAGCTTGAGAACGAATGAGGTCCCGATGTTGGTCGTGAGCAGAAAGTTCTGATCCCGTTCGCTGGGGAGTGGGTGCACCGATCCGGTGAGTCCGTAGAGTTCCCGCGCCAGCTCGAGTGCTCGAGCGGCGGTGATATGTGGCCGCTGCTGCTCCAGAGTCACATTGTCTCCGAGGAAGAGCGTGGCGCTCCCATGGGCCGCCCGTCGATCCTGGTTCTCATGCGTCGGGGTAAGTAATCTACGAGAATTCCAACCCGGCGGGGCAGGAGTGACACCGCCGAGACTGATCTATACTCTCCGGGATGTGATGACGCGATGATGAAACGGACCCTGTCTCTCGCGATGGTTCTTCTGGCCTCTGCGACGGCAGTCTCGACGCAGGGGATCCCCGTGCCGCGGGACTTTTTCGGCTTCGAGATCGGTGAGGACCGCAAACTTGCGGACTGGGGACAGCTCACGGCCTGGTACGAGCTGATCGCGCAGAACAGCCCGCGGGTCGCGTTGGACACGTTGGGAAAGACCACGCGTGGTCTTCCGTTCATCATGCTGACGGTCACGAGCCCCGAGAACCATCGAGTGCTACACGAACTGCACGCAACGCAGTTGAAACTGGCGGATCCGAGACAGATCGCGGACGGCGCAGAGCTGTCCCGCCTGCTAGATCGGGGAAAGACCGTTGTACTTGTCACTCACGGGATCCACGCCACTGAGGTCGGTGGTCCGCAGATGGCGGCGCGTCTGATCCACCGGTTGGCGACGGCGAACGACGAGAAGGTGAGAGAGATTCTGGACGAGGTCATTCTCCTCGACATCCCGAGTCTGAACCCCGACGGGCTCGGCATGGTCGTCGATTGGTACCGGCAGTGGGTGGGCACCGAGTACGAAGCTGCGCCGCTTCCGACGCTCTATCACCACTATGTGGGCCATGACAACAACCGGGACTGGTACGCGTTCACGCAGATCGAAACGGAGTTGACTATCACGAAGGCGCACAACGTCTGGCATCCGCACATCGTCCACGACATTCATCAGATGGGCAGTACGGGGGCGCGGATCTTCGTGCCGCCATTCATCGAACCGTGGGAGGAGAACATCGATCCACTGATCACGGCAGCGGTGAACCAGCTCGGTTCGTACATGGCAGCCGAGATGTTGGCAGGCGGCAAGGCAGGTGTTGTGATCCATGCGCAGTACGATGCGTACACCCCTGCTCGTGCCTACCAGCACTACCACGGCGGCGTGCGCATCCTCAGTGAGACGGCATCGGCACGCCTGGCCACCCCCGTCACTATCAGGGGTGATGAACTGCGTGGTCGGCGCGGGCTCGATGTGAGCCGCCGCTCGTGGAACTTCCCGGTCGTCTGGGACGGTGGTGCGTGGCATCTGTCGGATATCGTTGACTACATGGAATCCGGTGTTTTGGCGCTGCTCACGAACGCCGCCAAGAACCAGAGGTACTGGCTTGAGAACTTCTATCGCGTCAACCAGAACGCGGTCGATCGCTGGGACGAGTGGCCGCGCGCCTGGATTCTTCCTGCAGACCAGGTGAATACCACGGGGGTCGACGCAGTTCTCCGCATCCTGACGTTGGGCGACGTCGAGGTGCACACGGCAGAGGCGGGCTTCAGTGCAGCCGGCCGGGCGTTCCGGGCCGGAAGCTACGTGGTTCCCATGAACCAGCCCTATGCGGCGTTCGCCCATACCCTCCTCTCCAGGCAAGTCTATCCGGACTTGCGCCAGTACCCCGGGGGGCCTCCGCAGCCACCCTACGACGTCACGGCGCATACGCTCCCGCTACTCATGAACATCGAAGCGCTCCCGATCGAAGAGCCGCTTGATGTCGCCTTGTCGGAACCGATTCCACACCACGAAGTCCGGTATGCTGCACCGGCAGCGCTATCAGAAGGGCGCGCCCCTCGCCTGGCCGTCTACAAGTCGTGGCGAGAACCCATGCCGGAGGGATGGACCCGCTGGGTTCTCGATCAGCATGCCGTCCCGTACGACACGTTGCACGATGCCGACATTCAGAACGGCGCACTCGCGCAGTACGATGTGCTGGTCTTCGAGGATCAGTCTGCCGAGGCAATCACGAACGGCTACTCGCCGGGTGAAATGCCACCCGAGTATGTTGGCGGGCTCGGTCACACGGGGGTTGCCGCCGTCAAGGAGTTCGTGGAAGGTGGTGGTCGAGTGATTGCCGTGGGGGAGGCAACGGAGTTCGCGATCCAGGCCCTCGGCCTCGGCATCGCGAGCGCAACCGAAGGTCTTTCCTCTCAGGAGTTCTACATCCCCGGATCAATCCTGCGGATCGAGAGCGTTGGCGAAGACGTGATCACGGAAGCGATGCCTCGAGAGAGTGCCGTGTGGTACTGGAGGAGCAGTCGTGCGTTCGACATCGGCGATGCGCGGGTACGCGTGTTGGCCCGGTTTGGTGAGGGCGATCCGTTGCTCTCCGGTTGGGTGCTGGGCGGTGAGCAGATCGCAGGCAAACCCGCGCTCGTCGAAGCCCAGGTCGGCAGTGGATCAGCGGTCCTGTTCGGATTTCCGCCGAACTATCGTGGCCAGACCATGGCGACGTGGCCGTTGTTGTTCCACGCGTTGGCGTATCACCGCGACCACTGAGCCGTCCGTCTTCGGAGAGGCGTAGGATGAAACGCGCTCACTTCAGTCCGGCACTGTTCACGTTCTTGAAGGAGCTTCGGAGGCACAACAACCGGGAGTGGTTTCTCGCAAACAAGGGGCGGTACGAGTCGGATGTGCGAGAACCGCTGCTCCGCTTCATCGGGGATTTTGCACCGCACCTGCATCGGATCAGCCCGCATTTCGTTGCTGATGCTCGACCGGTAGGGGGATCGATGTTCCGGATCTACCGTGACACGCGGTTTGCCCGCGACAAATCCCCGTATAAGACAGTCGCCGCCGTGCAATTCCGTCACGAACAAGGTGGTGACGTCCATACGCCGGGTTTCTATCTCCATCTCGAACCAGGGAACGTATTCGGCGGGGCAGGACTGTGGCACCCCGACAGCGGGTCGCTGCGCAGGGTGCGCGAAGCGATCGTCGAGCACCCCGAGAAGTGGAAGAGAGCCACCAGCGGACGGAGCTTCGGAAGGGACTATCGCCTCACGGGTGAGTCACTGAAACGGCCACCGCGTGGCTTCGATCCCGAGCACCCGCTGATAGGGGATCTCAGGCGCAAGGACTTCGTCGCGACCACGTCCTTCACGGAAGAGGATGCCTGCTCCCCTGCATTTCTCACGACCTACGCCAAGCGGGCGAAGTTCGCGACGGAGTTCATGGAGTTTCTGACGCGGGCGATTGACTTGCGCTGGTGACGCGTGTCCAGGCCTCCGATCCCGGACCTGCCGTAAGCCAGAGCAAGAGGGTGATAACGACCGACGAAGTGAGGCACCACATGCAGGTGGCTCCGATGACAAAGGGCTCGAGGAATGTGAGGTAGATCGAGAACAAGGTACCGATGAACGCGATTGCCAGGAGCATCAGTCGTGCCCAGTCCGCAAGGGATTGCTTGGCCCAACGGGCCGCGAACCAGCCGACAATGACCATTATGTACGACAGGAGGCCCAACAACCCCACGGGCACGACGCCGAACAGCTTCGCATAGGGGCTCTGCTGCACCGCGTTGCAGTCGCCGACCGGACCACAGACGGCGACAGCCCCGCTGGTTTCCACGTAGGTCAAGTACCCCGCTACGACCACACCCATCACTGCAAGCAGTGGCACGGCAACACCGAGCCCACTCCTCTCATGCCACCGATGGGCAGAGCGGCTAACGACAAGCACACTCGCAATCATGACCACGAGCACGAACACCGAGGCACTGTTCCCGACGGGATCACTGCGGAAGGCATCGAGGATGGACACCCGACCGACGGGAATGTCGCCGAGGGTGGCCGGCGCTACTGCCACGCCGGAATCGGGTGACGCCGCCGACGGGATTTCGGGGCGGAGCGTGTCCGTTGCCGCGCTCCTCATCGTATCGCGGGGAGGTTGCTGCGCGACTCTCAGCGCCGTATCGGGGGAAGGCGGCTGCTCGATGCCCGCTGTCGTATCTAGAGCGGCCGGCCGCTCGACGGCCGGGGGCGCAGGGGGTAGGGACTCACTCGGCTGCTCCTGCGGCGGCGGCGTCGAGTCTACCTGTGCCACGACGACCGGAGCCTCGGGGATGCTAGGGATCACGGACTCGAGGCCCTCAATGGCGGGCCAATCGAGACCGTCGCCCGCTAGTGCCTCCCGGATGATGTTCGGGAAGACTTGGGGGATCTCGAGCGATCCCACCAATACCGAGTCTCCCACGACGAGTCGTGGCACGCCCGTACGCGGAGGCGGAATGTGATAACGCGTGGTGTTCTCGACATAGAGCCGACCCCCGTCGGGAGTCGAGGCATCGACCAGGAGAACCTCGAGGCGTCCGTTCGTGACGTAGTAGGCAGCACGCTGTTGCTGTGCAACCGCCTGATCGAACCACACCTGCGGTGTGCCGCCGTAGATGTCGAAGATGACCGGAAGATCTTCGTTGATCACCTGGTGGCAGTGGGGACACGTGGGCGAGAAGAAGAGCACGGCGCGAACGACCTTCTGCTCCTGTGGGAATGCCGGTTGGGTGAGGATCGCGGCTCCGAGTCCCCAGCAGGCAACAATCGTCAACATGGAGTGTCTGAGCCGGTACATATCCCGGACAATCCTTTCACGCTTCGATGACCGTCAACTTATACCCCCCTCCCGCTGAGCGGTATCCTGTCTATCTTCTATCACTCTGGAATCAGATCGCTCGTATTCTCGTGTGGCGGGAGCAGATGGGGTATCCAAAGAAACACAGAGGTCGAAGGAAGATCGGGAGCAAGCGCCGCCGGATGCGTCGGAAGCGACGCAAGGGTCAGCGGCTGCGCAAGAAGTAGGGCGCACTCGCGTAGCGCTCGCGCACCGTGGTCATCTGAACGGTACGAGCCCCCGTCGGCAGAAGTCGCCGGGCGGGGGCTTTGTCATGTCGCTCCGGAACGAGCGTTGAATGCCACGAGTAGCAGACGAGCCGTCATCCCGTTGTGTCAGAGCCTGGCGCTCTCTCGGCGTTCTGCGTGCGGTGTCGACTGAGGAATGCCTCGGCGTCCTCGGAAACGAACATGTTGTCAGCGATGTGAGCGATCTCCTCAGCTTCACGCCAGGCGAGCTCCAGCTCGAGTAGTTCACCCATCATTGCCCGCATTTCCTGCTCCTCATGCAGTGCCATTTCAAGGGCGAGCCGAGTTGGGGCGGGAAGCTTGTGGATCGTGCCGGGCTTGCCGGGGAACAGTGGGCGGCCGACCCCCGGCGGGTTCCAGGTGTCCGGGTCGAATTCCTCCGCGACACGCGCGAGGTAGCGCTCAGGATCGCCGGCGCGTTCGATCTTCTCGACTGCGGAACGGACGTGCCGTGGGGATCCGGCCAGGCTGTTTATCTTGGGAAGCATGTGAGATGCGATGTGCATGGCCTCCTTGCCCTCGAATGTCTCCTTACCCTTCGAATGCTTGATGCTGATCACCCAGTCCGCGGAGCCGGGCTCGTTCAGCAAGCGTGCCTTCTGCAGGTCGGGTTGACGGAACTTCAGCAGACGGCCGTCACGCATGCGTACCTTGACACGCACCGGGATGTTGATGAACAGATTCGGGAGCTGCGGAGCGAAAGCGGCACCGACGCCCGCCGCGATGCCTCCAATGGTCATCGCGCTGACGGCAGCGACCCCCGCGGTGGTCCAGAAGATGGCCTTCCGACGGCGGCGTCCGAACTGGTCACCGTAGCGCCAGGCGGCGAACTCCGGGCGCAGTGGTTCGCCGATACGGACCAGCTCCAACCCCTCTTTGAGGCGTGCGAGACCGACGTTGTCCGTGGAGACTCTGAGCCTGGTGTTTCGGAACAGCCGTTCGCACTCCTCGAACGCCTCCCAACGTTCCTCCAGCGGCGTGAGGTTCCATCGCTCGCATTTTCGGCAGACGACCCACAGTCGTCCCTTGGTGACGTCAAACGCGAGGCGGCGCCCCACGGGAAACGACTCGACGACCTCGTTGTTTCCCAACGGACGTTTGCAGAAGATGCAGGTCGAATACATGAGAACGGCGTTCGTACGGCCGACTACGCGGAACGTCCCGGTGATGATGCGAGGTCCGGTCGGATGCGCCGCGTCACGAGGGGGTCGACGTCGCCCGAGGTGCAACCCCGCCACCGTCGGTCGACCACCGTGCTGCAAGCTCCGGCGCAATCCCCCGGATCCGAAGCCGCACGACATATTGGACGTCGAGGTCGTCCCGCCAGACGCCGTAGATCTGGTCACCGAGGAACAGGCGTGGGGCGAATCGCTTCGGCATGGCCACAACGCCAAGGTATCGCCCCTCCGAGTCGAACACGTCCCACTCGGGAGCACCGGAATCCTCGAATGCGTTGAAGTTCTCGAGTTCCTCCTCGGTCAGGTCGGCGGTGGTCTGTACTCGCTGAACCCACATCGTTCCTGCGGGACCCGTTTGAATGGCGTTGAAGGCTGGGAAGGACTCACCGAAGCTCACCCTCTCATGGAGCCGCGGCAAGAGCGCCGGTGGCACGCCAGCGTTCACCCACATCTGATCCAGGAACCCGAGGAGCGCCTGCTGGTCCTGCTCTGTCACCAGCCTGCGCTCGAACGGCATCGTGACGATCCTTGTGATGGTGCCGTCAGCGGATTGGACCGTGATGCGATACTCGTCGTTGACGCCGAAGAGCACGTCCGTGTTGTCAGCAAGCAGCCAGACCATCTCCGGTGTGTAGAAGTTGAACTCGGGTGCCCCACCGATGACCTGGAACGTCCTGCCGGACGGGAAGGTGAACAGTGTATCCTCGACGGAGCCGTCGGATGCCAGGAGTAGCACGACATCCATGGAGTCGGGGGCGGCAGTTCCGGTGAAGTCGATCGGCCGCATCTGCTCGGCGACTCGGCCCGTCGTCGTCGCCTGGAAGAGCACCGGCATGCCAGTCTCGAGTCTCAAGGGAATACTCTGTAGCACGCTGCCATCTGGGGCGTAGCGGTTGATGCGTTGGTTCTGGTTGTCTGGTGCGAACAGGGTGTCACCTGGACCGACGAAGAGGAAGATCGCACCCTGGAGTTCCCCGGGGCCTTGGCCGGGACCGCCCAGCGTCCGCACATGCGCGCCGTTCGCAGTGAATTGCTTGATCTCCTGTGCCTGCGCGTCCAGAACGGAGATCGTCCCGTCGCTTCCAACGGCCAGGAAGCTGATCATCCCGAACTGAAAGTCCGGGTCCTCCTCCACCGCGCCGATCCTCAGCTCCTCCTCGACCGTCCAGGTCTCTCCGGGCGCCCACATGCCATCTGCCGTGTTGATGACGATGCGTATCCCCGCGCTGTCGGTCAGCGTACCAGTCCATCGTGGACCCTCATTGCAGGCCGCGCAGGCAACCGCAGCGACCAGGACGTATCCGCGCCCGTTGATCATGGCTCACCGCCCGTGAGTGTATTCAAGATACCCGCCGATGCGAGTGCTATTCGCCGAAGGCGCTTGTGGTTGGGCGGAGTGCAGTGTGTGGGGCCGGGCAATGGCGTGGTCCCGCTCGCCCCCTCCAGCGAGATCTCTACCGTGGCGGCAGAATGCCCCACACACTGCGCAGGTGACCGAACATCCTCCAGCCCTCAGCATATTGGCCACCCGTTGATCCAGCGTCAATATATCGATATTGACAGAATGGATATGGACAATATATATACCTGTCGCTAGGTTTACGCAAGGCCCGAACATGAACGGAACGAGAATACCCCTTGTCCCTACTCCATAGACGCGATATGTATACGCACATTACGGAACCAACACAGCCTTCGACTTGGCACAACAAGAGGCCGCCCGTGACTGATCCAGGAATCGAAGCCCACCTCCCGCTCACGCCGCTCTCGATTCACGTCCTGCTCTCCTTGGTGGACGAGGAACGGCATGGATACGGTATCATGAAGGAGATCGAGCAGTTCACCGAAGGGCGGGGCATGACCGCAACGGGCCCCGTGTACCTCGCGGCGCAGCGGCTGCTCGAGTCCGGATTGATCGCCGAGTCCGAAAAGCGTCCCGATCCGGAGTTCGACGACCAGAGAAGGAAATACTACAAGTTGACCGATCTGGGACGTCGGGTTGCGGTGGCGGAGATCCAGCGTATGGCCAGTCTCGTCGGTGTTGCATTCACCAAGAAACTGGTGGAAGGCAAGATCGCGATCACGTCTTGACCGCGGTTCGGACCGGTCCAACCGAGACCAGGCCATGAACAACGCGCTCACGCTCACCAGCGTCACCAAGCGCTTCGGAAGCGTCGTAGCCGTTGAAGACGTATCGGTCTCGGTGCCATACGGCTCGATCTACGGCTTCCTCGGCCCCAACGGTGCCGGCAAGACCACCACGATCCGCATGATCATGAGCATCCTCTACCCGGACGCGGGCAGCATCACGGTGCTCGGGTCCGCTCCGGAGACGATCAAGGATCGACTGGGATACTTGCCGGAAGAGAAAGGCCTCTACAAGAAGATGAAGGCTGGCGACATGCTGGCCTACTTCGGGAAGCTCAAAGGGATGGCGTCGGGGGAGGCTGGGGCACGTGCGACGAAACTGCTGGAGCAGTTCGGGCTCGGCGAGTGGACGGATAAGAAGTGCGAGGCGCTCTCCAAGGGCATGGGCCAGAAGGTCCAAATTCTCGGTACGCTCATTCACGATCCGGAACTGGTCATCCTCGACGAGCCGTTTGCCGGACTCGACCCGGTCAATGTGGAGATCATCCGTGATCTGATTCTCGAGCTGCGACGCCGCGGTCGCACGGTGATCTTCTCGACGCATGTCATGGAACAGGCCGAGCAGATCTGCGACTACATCTTCCTGATCAACAAGGGTCGCAAGGTCCTCGATGGTACGCTGGCGGAAGTGAAGTCGCGCGGGGACCAGGGGCTGGTCGTGGACTATGACGGGGATGGCTCAGTGTTTCGGAGACTCCCGGGTGTGCGGCGGATCAACGACGCGGGCAAGACTGCGGAGATCTTCCTGGAAGAGGGGACGAACCCCCAGGAGATCTTGAAGCAATTGGTCGATGCCGTAACGGTACGGCGGTTCGACATGCGCGAGCCATCATTGCACGAGGTCTTCATCCGTGCGGTGGGAGGCGAGAACGATGCGTAAGATCTTCCTCGTCGCCCAACGTGAATACCTCGCCAACGTCAAGACCAAGGGCTTCATCGTCGGCATCCTGTTCTTCCCGTTGCTGCTTACCGTCATGATCGCTGCGCCTCAGCTCCTCGAGCGCACGCGGTCGGCGAGACGCTATGCGGTGGTGGACGAGTCCGGGTGGTTGCTGGCGGCCGTCGAGCAGCGGATAACGGGAACAGATCTCGGTTACGTCTTCGAGTCGGTGCTCGAGAAGCACGACGAGGGTGCTGAGCAGTTCTCGCAACTGCCACCGATTCTCCAGAATCTCGTGCCAGTTCTGCGGCAGTTGCAGCCCGGCCAGGCATTCGTCTTTGCGCGTCATCTCGTCGCGGCCGTCGATGGAGGACTCGCCGTCCCTGGGGCGGAGCGTCTCCCGCAAGCGGCGCGGGCGGTGGCCGTCGAGCGTGGCGCTGCCATCCTCGAGTGGTGGAGGGGCTTGCCGCCATCCGAGGCAAAAGCGCTGTCTTCACGAGTCTCGATGAACAGGTTTGTGAGGGTGAACGGCACGGGATCCTCGGCGAGTCGGCAGGCCGAGCTGAACCGTAGGGTGCGAGACGGTGATCTCTTCGCCTATTTCGTCATCGGCGCCGACCCGACAACCGGATCCGAAGGATCCAAATACGTCTCGAACAACCTCACCGACGAGGACCTGCGGGAATGGTTCGGCTCCAACGCTTCCCAGCAGGTTCGAGCACGCCGCCTCGAGAGTGAGGACATCGATCCTGAGGTGGCACAGTGGATTCAGGAGCCACTGCGCTTCGAGGCGCTCAAGCTCTCCGAGTCGGGTGAGGAGGAGCAAATTGAAGAGCGAGACACGCTGCGGCAGTGGGCGCCCGTCGCATTCGTGTACCTGCTGTGGATCTCCGTCTGGTCCGTGAGCAACATGCTCATGATGAACACGGTGGAGGAGAAGTCCAGTCGGGTCATCGAGGTCCTGCTCTCGTCCGTGTCGCCGGTACAGCTGCTGGCCGGGAAGATCGCGGGAATCGCGGCGACCGGTCTGACCCTCGTTTCGTCGTGGCTCGTGTTCTTCGTTCTGGGCACCAAGTTCGTCCCCAGGCTCATGGGTGCTCCGCCCAGTCTCGATTTGTCCAGTCTGGCCACCGATCCCACGTACATCCTCTCCTTCCTCGCATACTTCATTCTCGGATACCTGCTCTACGCTGCGATCCTCGTCGGCCTGGGATCGGTGTGCAACACGGTGAGCGATGCTCAGAACATGCTGCCGCCGGTCATGCTGTTTCTCATCATCCCACTGGTCTCGATGATCCCCATCGGGAGGGATCCCAACGGCATGCTGGCGCAAGTCATGTCCTTCATTCCGCCGTTCACCCCCTTCGTCATGATGAACCGAGCGGCAGGACCGCCTACGACGATGGAGTACGTGCTCACCACGGCTCTCTTGGTGTTGTCGATCGTCGCGGCACTGTGGGCGGGCGCGAAGATCTTCAGGATTGGTGTCCTCCTCACCGGCAAACCGCCGAAGCTCAAAGAAATCCTGCGGTGGGTCCGGGCGCCGGTCGGGATGGTGCCGGTGCGGTCTGACCGGCGAGAACGATAGGGATTCCGGGCTAGCGATCGGGTGCGAGCGTCTCGAGAGCGTTCCGCGCCGCCGCAACCCGGGGCTGCAGCTCAGGGTCAGCGTCTTCCCAGAGGTCGATGAAGCGGGTGTAGTAGTCGAGGGCAGTCTCCCGGTCACCGCGTGCCGCATACAGCTGACCGAGTCGCTCGTACACGCCCGGGAGAACCGCCATGTCCGTTTCGATTCGCGTGATCCAAGGCGTGGTGAGGTAGCGTTCGAACACGGCGACGGTCGAATCCGTTTGTCCCGCGAGATCGTACGCCATGCCGAGTTCGGGGAGGATACACGTGGGACAGACCCCCTGATCGGCAGCGCGGAACGCTTCGATCGCGTCGCCTGCTCGCTCCTCGGCGAGCGCAATCCATCCCGACATCTGCTGCCGTCGACTTTCGTTCGATCGAGGTACGAGCGTGTCCTTGGATGCTTCGAACTCGACGAGTAGCGCGCGCGCCTTGTCGGGCCTGCCAGCGATCGCGTATTGCATCACGAGGTTGACGTAGGGACGGTCCGCCGCCGGAATGGCGGTCGTCGGGGAGGCAGTCCTCCCGCTGTCCAGCCGCGCGACACCTTCCGCGCGCAGCCCGCGGAACCAGATGTCGATGAAAGCGATATCCATGATCGCGTCGAGGGCACTGCTGGCCAGCCCGAGTTCCCCCTCCCGCGCATGGGCGTCGGCGTACCACCCTTCGGCCTCACGAAGCCTCCCGCGAAGGAGCGCAAGCTGGGCCAGAGAACGCGAAGCGGTTGTGCTCAGAAGTGGATTCGCCTGGTAGGTTTCACGAAAACGTGCAAACTCAGCTTCCGCCGAGTCGTACTCACCGTCGTTGATCCCGAACAGGATGGGGTAGATCTCACCGTACGGGTGTGAAGGGACCTTTTCCCGAAACGTCTCGATCGTCCGGAGCGCTTCCTCCCGTCTCCCGAGTGCGTACTGCGCTACGATGAGGTTGGTGTAGAGACCGGTCAGTGAATCCAACTCCACGACACGACGGTACAGCGGCTCGGCGCTCGCGTAGTCCCGCTGGGCGACGTACTGGTAGGCGAGATTCGTCAGGGCAGTGTAGTCGTCCGGGTACGTCTGGAGGAGCCGACGGTAGGTGGCGATCGCCTCCTCGCTCCGTTCGAGCTGTGAGAGGTACGTCCCGAGCACGTGGGTACGCTCGCGCTCAGTGAGGCGGTCGCGCAGCTCGTACGCTCGCTGTAGCGCGACGAGTCGGTTCGCCTGACTCAGCTCCGTCAGCGCGAGTTGCCGAAACGCCATCGCGAACGCCGTGTCCAACTCCGTCGCTTCATGCAGCAACTCCACCGCGCGGACTCGATCACCCACGGCGCGCGCGCGCAGGGCGAGTGTGTAGGCTCGCAGGGCCTCCAATGATGCGGTCGTGACCTGTTCGAGCGGTTCACCTGCTTGGACCGACCGCAGCGACTCACCGATTCTGGACCGCAGGGCGCGGGACAGTCGGTCGATGGCCTGGATCACCTCGCTCGAGTCGCGGGCGGTCTCGCGATGGGCGACGAGGGTTTCCCCACTCTCAGCAGAGAGGATCCTGGCCGAGAGGATGAACCCCGAGCCGGCCGAGTTGATCTCACCGGCGATGACGGCCCGCGCTCCCTCTCGCAGCGCGACTTCGCGCGCCAGCTCGACGTTCAGTCCCTCACCGGGGGAGCGCTGCATACGAACGAGCGCGCGGGTCACGCGATCCGGCTCCGTGAGAGTGACGGTCGGCGATTGGGCGAGATCGATACGAAACACCTCTGTGAGGGCCGCGGCGAGCAACGTGTCGGCCGTGTGGTTCTCGAAGTCGGCGAGAATGAGGTGATCGCGTTCCTCGAACACGCCGGCCCCCAGGAGCGTTCCCACTGGGCCGACGCCGAACGTCCGCATGGCCATGTACAGGCCGACGATTCCTCCCCAGACCGCGAACGCGACGGCTCCGCTCTTCGCCGTGCGACGCCAGCTGAGCCAGGGGCGCAGTGCGCTGCTCACTTTCTGGCGCTCGGCAATCGCCGATCCGGCCACCGGGAGGATCCCTGTCAGCAAGAGGATGGCGACCCCATGCTGTGTCCAGTTGGGCAGCCCTAGCTGGAGCACGAGGAATCGGGTGATGCTCAAGGCGATCACCACACCAAGGAGATAGAGCGCGATCGTGCCGGCAACACCGACCCGCTCGACCAGTGACTTCCGCTCGATGGAGCGTGATGCCAGCGCTTCCGTCAGTGCGTTGGCATTCTGGAACCGGTCGTCCGGCCGCTGGGCGAGCGCTCGCACCAACACGCGCTCGAGGGATCGCGGAAGCATGTCGAGCTGGGCGCGATGCTCTGGGGGGGTGTCGTGGAGATGACCGGCGTTGAGCGACTGCCGGCTGCTCCACTTCCCGGGGGGCGTACCGAGGAGCATCTCGTACAGGACACATCCGAGACTGTAGATGTCTGAGCGCCCGTCCAGGTCGATGCTCCCCATGGCCTGCTCGGGACTCATGTATCCCATGGTGCCGAGGGGGAGACCTGATACGGTGAAGGCCTCACCGCCCGCGGCGCTGATGGCGCGCGCGATCCCAAAGTCCGCCACGACGGCCTCGCCGTCGGAAAGTAGGATATTCTCGGGCTTGATGTCCCGGTGAATCAGCCCGTGCGCGTGCGCATAGCTCAGGGCTGATGCAACTTGGCGGGCGATGCGCAGCGATTCCGCGAGATCCAGGTGACCTTTGCGGTGCACGAGGCCCCGCAGCGATTCTCCTTCCACATAGGGCATCACGTAGTAGAGGAGTCCATCGGCCTCGCCGGAGTCGTGGACCGGGAGGATGTGCGGGTGATTGAGCTTGGCGGTGATCCGGATTTCTCGGAGAAACCGG
>Ga0209536_100007911_pt1 | contig 16054 bp, 13 predicted proteins | sample DeeMarSeWOR28_12_FD_187461 | JGI IMG/M metagenome (GOLD analysis project Ga0209536, IMG submission 187461) | Marine sediment microbial communities from White Oak River estuary, North Carolina - WOR-2-8_12 (SPAdes) (version 2) | ecosystem: Environmental > Aquatic > Marine > Intertidal zone >...
GCTAAGTGAAATCCGACTCATACGATCCGCCCGTCCTTGAGCACAATCATCCGGTCGGCGATTTTGGCGATCTCGGTGCTGTGGGTCACCAGAACCAGTGTGGTCTGGCGCTCTTTTTTAAACTCCAGCAGCAGTTCCAGCACGGCCTTTCCGTTTTCAGAATCCAGATTCCCGGTGGGTTCATCGGCAAAAATGATTTTGGGATTATTGATGACCGCCCGGCACATGGCCACGCGCTGCATTTCACCGCCTGAGAGCTGATGCGGGTAATTGGTGCTGCGTTTCTGCATCCCCACGCGTTTGAGCAAATCCGCAGCCATGTCATGGGCCCGCGGATCTCCCTTAATTTCGGCCGGGAACATGACGTTTTCCAGCGCGGTCAAAGACGGGACCAGATGAAAGGACTGGAAGACAAAGCCGATAATCTGATTGCGCACCGGCGCCAGATCATCCTCGCTGGTATCGGTGATATCCTTTTCTTGCAGCAGCACCCGACCCGCTGATGGTTTGTCCAGGCCCGACAGCAGACTCAGCAGCGTTGTCTTGCCGCTGCCGCTGCTGCCTTCGACGACCAAAAACTCCCCTGCGGCCACCGAGAGGGAAACATTGTCCAGTACGCGGATCTCTCTGTCGGCAATGGTATAGGTTTTCGTTATGTTGCGGGCCTCGACAACGGGCATGACCGTTTCTCCATAAAAAAGGCTGCGTGTTTCAGCCCCTGCCCGGCAGAAAATGTAACGATAACTGACAAGCAAGGAAGCTGGTGATCCATCTTCATGACGCCGCGTGGGCGATCCTGATCCGTGAAACGCATACAAAGTAAGCATGCCGTTCAGGTGAGTCAACGACCAGCCGCAAAGCGGGTGGTTTGGTTTTTCCCGCCCTTATGGGCGGGGAAAGACACAAGCACCTCAGTGCTTTAACCGTTGCGGTTGTAATCCGCCTCCGGCGGATTTGAAGACCACCAGTCAAGCTTCAGCCATGGGCCTGGATTTCAATTTACTTGAAGAAGGGAGGATTAATTTGAATGAAGGAGTTTTGTTGAGTTTATGGATCGCTCTTTTTTTTATTCATCGCCTGTTGCAATTTTTCGCCCAGGGCGCCTATGGAAGCCGCGGAGTCGTCTGAAAACGACTGCCAGTCTTTTTCCTCGGCCGTGTCGGTTGGTGTCAGGGTGATTTTTCTTTCACCGGGGTTGATGGCTTCAATCATTACCGCAAGGGTGTCGCCTTCCTTGAGTTTTTCAATTTCGGCCGGTTTGTCGGCCTTGTTGATATTTGATTTCGGAAGCAACCCGGTGATGCCGGGTTCAAGATTTATGAAATAGCCGAACTTTTCCTTTTTTTCCAGAAGGCCTTCAACGCTCCGGCCAATTTTATATTTTTCGGTGATACCGATCCACGGATCGCCCTCGGCATCCCTGATGCTCAACGATAAACGCCGTTTGTCAAGATCTACTTCTTTGATCATGACCGACACGGTTTCGCCGGCGCTGACAACGTCCTCAGGCTTCAACACCCGTTTCGTATAACTCATTTCGCTGATGTGGACCAAACCTTCAATTCCGGGGGCGACTTCCACAAAGGCGCCAAAATTGGCGCAGCGGGTGACAGTGCCCTGGATTTTATCCCCCTCGTGAAACTTTTCGCCGGCGCTCAGCCAGGGATCTTCGGCCAGCTGCTTCATCGACAGGCTGATTTTCAGTAACCCCGGTTTTGGGTCCGGTTCAAGGCCGATCACTTTCACCCGGACAATATCGTCAACAGTGACGATGGATTCGGATGTGGCCGCCTTGGACCAGCTCATCTCCGATATGTGCACCAACCCTTCCACTCCCGATGACAGCTGCACAAAGGCGCCATAGGGCATTACCCTGGTGATGGTTCCGTCCAGGGTGGCGCCCACGGCTAAGGTTTTATAAAATTCCTTTCTGGCTTTTTCCTGTTCGCGCGCCAGAAGGGCCCGTCTGGAAAGGACGATATTTCTGCCGTTCTCTTCAAACGTGGAGATCAAAAAATCATGGGTTTCACCGACATAGTCGGAGGTATTTTCAACATAATGGATATCCAGCTGGCTGACGGGGCAAAACGCCTTGCGCTGCAGGACTTCCACCCGCACGCCGCCTTTGCAAATTTCGATGATTTTGCCTTCGACCGGAGCGGCCTTGGCGTAGGCCTCCTTTAACATATGTAAACCGCCGATGCCCGACAGGGCCCGGGACAGCTTGATTTCTTCATCAGATAGGGCGACGATATAAAGCTCGAGCATGTCGCCTTCCTGGAGGGTCATTTCCCCGTTTTCATCGATTAATTCAGCTTTGTCCACCACCCCGTCAATTTTGGTGCCGGTGTCGACGAAAACCGCATCCTTGCCGATGGACACAATTTTTCCCCGGATTTTGTCTCCGACACCCATATCGGTTTCGGCGCCGGGGCTATAGGCCTCCAGCATGGCAGCAAAGCTTTGCTCTTTTTCTTCGCTGTATTCATCATCGCTATGATTGGACATGATCCCTGCTCCCTCGGTCTTCAATTTGAAGCGTTCTTAAACTCAGAACTATCAGGGGTCTTTATTATTTTCAAGCAATTTATTCAGTGCATGATATTTCAATATTATGGTGCAACCCTGTCATCTTTAGGGCAGTATTTGATTGACAAACATCCGATCTTATTATAAATTTCAAGATAATTCGAGTAGTTATCCGTTTTTTTTAATTAACACCAAAGCAATCCATGGCAACCGCTCGGGGGGGGTGGCTTCCCGCCTGAGTTTTACAGGAGTTATCGACCAGGAGAGGGAATGAAAAACCATCGGGAATATTTGATGGAAGATAAGCAGGAGGCCGTGCGGCTGGATCTGAAGACGGACGCCGCCACGGTGGAGAGACAGGCCCGGTGGGCCGGGATCAAACCGGGTATGCGGGTGGCTGATATAGGATGCGGGGCAGGTAAAACCACGTTTCATCTCAACAAGTTGGTTCAGCCGGGGGGGCAGGCCGTCGGCCTTGATATCGCCGAGCAGCGCATTGAATATGCCCGGACCCATTACAGTGATGAAAGCATCGAATACCTGATGGCTGATGTCCGTCAGCCGCTTGAAGACCTCGGTCAATTTGATTTTATCTGGATTCGTTTTGTCCTCGAATACTACCTCAAGGGCAGCTTCGAAATTGTTGAAAATGTTGCCCGCAGCCTGAAACCCGGCGGCATTATGTGCCTGATCGATCTGGATTGTAACTGCATGCGTCATTTCGGATTGCCCGACCGCCTCAGCCGGGCCACTGAGGGTGTAATGGAATGGTTGGAGAAAAAATTAAATTTTGACCCCTATGTGGGGGTAAAGCTTTATTCTTTTTTGTACGATTTGGGATTCGATGAGATTGATGTGAGTCTCAGTGCCCATAATATGTTTTATGGGTCACTAAAAGATAACGAAAAGCTCATCTCCATGTCCAAGGCTGAAATCGGCGGCAGGAATTCGGGCTATCCGTTTGAAGAATATGATGGGAACTTCGACGAGTTTCTTGAAGAGGTGAAGATTTTTTTCAACGATGCGCGGGTGTTTTATTATACGCCGTTGATCGCCTGCCGAGGAATAAAACCGTAGTTATAGGTCTTATAGGTCCTATAACTAAATATCCAAAGATGGCGGCTTTTTTTAATTTCGGCTCTCTAGATAAACCTGACGAGACGCTTGAGATACCTGAAATAAGCATCCGAATATTGCAGGCTGCATACCCAGATGTTGTAAGTCTTTTCGTAGGGGATGTCGTTTTCGTCCGCGTAGACGGCCGGATAAATCAGGGTGGGAAAGTCCTTCTTTTCGGTTATGGCGGCGATCCTGGCGATGGCGGCCTCAAAAATCTCTGAACTGAATTCCTGAGGATCGGTCACAAAAGCTTTGACACAATTGGTAATGTCTGAAAGGTTCAAGCCCACGTCCGATTGGTTTACCAGGAATACGGCTTTGAGCTGATTGTTGTACGTTAATGAAAACAGTTGGCGCTGTCTGATCAAACCCAGCTTGGCGTATTCCTGACTTAGTTCCTGGCAGCCTAATTTTTCCGGTTTCAGATCCAAAGCCTCCAGCATCAGCCCGCCGGATATGTGCTCATAAAAGCCCGCCAGTTCCTCAAGGTCTTCAGATCGAGTATCCGTTATCTGCCAGCCCGCCGGCAGCTCAGATGTTGAACGCTGCGGATTGTTGAATTGCTGATAGGCAAAACCGTCCAGGGAGCATCCTTTGGGATCGTTTATATTTCTGGCGGCCCCCCCAAACACCCGATTGGGGAATTTATTGTCCGGCCGGAAGTAGCACATCATATAATCCATGTGCAGGGAATACAGGCGGTGCGAATCATTGATCATGCGCCCGATTTGATCCAGGACGATCAGCCCCGCTTTGTTCAGAGCCGATTTCCTGGCGGCATGGTGATGAATCATCCAGGCGCTTTGATAAAAGCGTATCATGGCCATATGGCCGTATATGGTACCCTTGTCCTGATAAATAAAATGCCGGGCAATATGGGGATTGCGGGTATAAATTTTGGCGTAGGTCTCCTTGATTTGCTTTTTGTTTTTCTGTATCGCGGCATATTTGTCAGGATAAATAAATCCGGTCTCAAAAAAGAAATTCCACAGGGCATCCAGATCTACATCATTGCAGATATAGGAATTTTTGTTTTTGGCCTGATGCAGCATGGAAATAAGTTTGAGGTGATCGCCGATATCCATGTCCAGCAGCGCCAGTCCGGATTTAATCCACTTCTCACCGTTGGGATCGACCATTTCTTTGCGAAAAACCACCTGGGCGCTGCATTTAATTTTGTAGCTGTCGGCGAAGCTCAGCTCAAGTTCGTGCAAAACCATGCCCGGCAGCAGCATTGTGTTGTACTCGTCTTCTTCCAACGAAAATCCGGCTCCGGACAGATCCACCACCTTCAAGTCAACCCGCATCTGGGTGAAAGGGTGCCGGGAAACGATATTCGGCGTGGGCGTAAGCACATACCGCTCGCTGCGAAATTCCTTCTGTTTGAATCGCTGGATTTCCTGTTTGAGCGGTTCGAGGATATAATTTCTGGTGCTCTGTCCCTGGGTGTGTCGGATGACATTACATTCGCCGCTGTAAATGGCGGCGGTTGCGTTGGACACAATAACGTTGACCGGGCAGTCAGGGTTGACCCAGTCAAACGTCTGGGGAGGCGTGGCGGTGAGTTTAACTCGAAATGAAAAGCCGTTGAAATCCATCAATGTGCCTGAGAAAACGGTGCTGTTCTGGATAAGCTGCACGGTAATGCCTTTGCAAGGATAGCGTCGTGCTTTGCGCGAACTGATTTCGCGGCAGGATTGCGGAAGCAGAACACTGATTCCCTCCTCGTCGATGCGGATCAGTTCAGGTTCGACTTGCAGCAGCTTTTGGCCGTTGGTGATCAGGATGTTCTTAAACTTGTATGCCTGAATGCCTTGGGTTACGTTTTCTCCGCTCAGCCACAGGCAGTCCACGAGATCGCCCATACAGGGTTGTGGTCTGGCTTTGAGGGTGATGGTTTTGTCGTATTTGAGGTGACGGAAGTTGACCAGAACCGTGCCGTCCTGGAAATTGATGGCGTTCAACTTATTGATTAACTGGGCCTTGCCAATTCTATTGGTGGGATCCGGCACTTCTTGAGGCTGCCGGTTGGCCACGGAGCCGTGATCGGATGTTGTGGGGACAACACTTTGCTGCTTGGTTGAATCTGCTGGGGCAGCGGTTTCCGCTTCCAAACTACCTGACTCGGCGCGGATCTGAATTAACTTTAGATTTTTTTTGGCGCTTTCCATGATTCAACCTCGCCGTTGTGGTTGAGCATATTAATTGGCGTGCGAGTTAGTTGCGAGTGAGAGCGATATTCGAATCCAAGTCGTAGAATTCAGATGCCAATCAGGTTGAGGTCGCAAAATTCATCTTATACCGATTCCGCAAACCATACAACTGTTTCTATGTATTTATGGCTGTAAAATATAGTCAAGAGTAAGTCAACAGATATTTGCTAAAAAACTGAAATAATTTACTAAATTCAATTTAGCAAATAATTTTACCTGCTCCCAAATTCAAATCAGCCAATGAATTATATTTATTTGATGAATGATATATTGTATGCTCGTGTGGCTGGCGGCGAGCGGTTGATGTCTTTAGGCTGACCTCGATTCAGTAACTGAAAGACATGGCATCTTGAACCCGGCCACTTCGATTCTGACATTTGCCTGCCGCAACCGGTTTTGGCCCCCATGGTTGCCTTTTGAGAAGATCGGATTTATATTTGTCTCAATTCGCCGCAACCATTTCACGCGGTCCGTTTGTCTAGCAGGTAGAAAGTAGTTGATGGCGAGCACCCGCGTGGCAACTAAAACTTAAAGAAGAATTGAACGATCCTCTGGACCGAACCTTAACCCGACACCCATCAACCGTTAAAGGAGTTAGTTTCATGGGCAATCAGATCAGAACCACCGTATTGCTGGCCGTCATGACCGCCCTTATCATCTGGGTTGGTCAGCTTCTGGGCGGTCGGCAGGGAATGCTAATCGCACTCATTTTTGCAGCCGGTATGAATTTTTTCAGTTACTGGTACTCGGACAAGCTGGTGCTGAAAATGTACCGTGCCAGCGAGGTGGCCCCCGCGCAATCCCCCGAACTCTATGAAACCGTTCAGCGCCTGACCCAGCGCGCCGGGCTTCCCATGCCGAAGCTATATGTCATTCCCCAGCAGACCCCCAATGCCTTCGCCACCGGCCGCAATCCGGAGCATGCGGTCGTTGCGGTTACCGAAGGTCTGCTCAAGCTCATGAACCACCGGGAGGTCACGGGGGTTCTGGCGCATGAGCTGGCTCATGTCAAGAACAGGGACATTCTCATCGGCAGTATCGCGGCGACCATGGCCGGGGCAATTATGATTCTGGCGACGATGGCCCGGTGGTCGGCGATTTTCGGCGGCGGCAGCAGTCAAGATGATGAAGGCGGCGGCGCTGGTTTTATCGGTTTGATCGCGATGTCCATCATTGCTCCCATGGCTGCCATGATCATTCAAATGGCCATATCACGCTCGCGGGAATACCTGGCAGATGCCACCGGAGCAAGTTTTGCCGGCAATTCGGAAGGGCTGGCAGCGGCTCTGGAAAAGCTGGGTGCCTATTCCCAAAAACTGCCCATGAATGCCAATCCCTCAACGGCCCACATGTTTATTGTCAATCCATTATCGGGACGCAGTCTGATGAGCCTGTTCTCCACCCATCCCCCCCTGGAAGAGCGCATCGCACGTTTGCGCGGAACGCCTCCGTCGTCGGCAAGAAAAGTTAATGCCGGAGGGGATAAACGCGCAGACAGTGCCAGGGCGGCCTGGGACAGGTTGTCGGAGTAAAAGAAAGCTCATCGGCTAGAGCTCATAGCGCCTAGTTAAAATTTTTCCGTTTGACTATCAGCTATATTAATTGCCACAACAGCTTGAAGCTTCTTTGCCCTTAATCCAGGTCTGGATAATATAGGATGCGCAACCGACACCGGGGGTGACCTGTATGGCGCCGGCCGCACAATTTCGGGCGCAAGCGCCGCACTCCATGCAGCCATCGAGATCGGCGATCATCGCTTTTTTCCCGTTCATCTGAAAGACGGCATGGGGACAGACATTTTCGCACACCCCGCAGCCGACACATGCTTCCCCATCAAGCTGCAGCGTTGTGACACCTTCTAAATATCTAAAGTTCTCCACTTTAAGATCCTTTTGCTAATTTGACCCTATTGCTAATCGTTTTTCATCATATTCATTTTTAAATAGATGTTTTGTGTTTGGTATTTGGTGTTTGGTGAACCGCTGACGGCTCCACAAATTACCAAACACCAAATACTAAACACTTCTAACCCACAAATTCTGAACTTATCCAGGCAACCAGGGCAACCAGAACCGCCCCCGCCTGCAGCGGGATGGCGCGTCGCATTTCTTTTTCGACCCCGGATGGGGACGTAAACGGTGTGGATCCGGTAAAATTCATGGCCAGATAAGAGCTCATTGACACCGTTATAAGCAGCAGCGCCAGAGCTTCCAGCCAGATGAGGCTGCTTTTGAAGAGCAGAACCACGACCAGGCCCGCAGCCATCCCGGCAAGCGCTCCTTTCAACGCGAAAGCCCGTGTCGGAAGCCAGGGCAGTAAAATCGGGGTGGCCACCGCTCCGGCCAGAATGCCACCGGCATAGGCGGTCAGGGCCATCAGCCCCCGGTACCACGCATCACTCAGGGAGAAAAGGTTCGGGCCGATGCCCGAGAGGAAAAACACAGCCAAAATGACCCAGCGTGTCGGCTTCGGCAGGTGTGCAAGCTCCACCGGTATCAGCACTGTTCGTTCCCCGACGGAAAACGTCACCTGCCGCATGGATTTGTCCGGACGCTTGCCCGCTTTGATAAAATCTGGAATATCTTCGGCCCGGACCGGCCCCCAGATGACCTCAAATCCGCATGCTTTTCTTACATGATGGGCAGCAACGCCCGTGGCCCCGAGCTGGGGCAAAATAAGTTGATGGTGGCTGACAACTTTATTCAGCCCGGTTTGCTTGACCCGGTTGATCACCTCCTGGGTCGAAAAGAGTGCTTTGCCGGCGGCACACCAGACATTGATGCCGCGGGTATCCAGTACCAGCAGCCAGGCATCCACAGCCACCAGCTCACGGCGCAGGCTGTCAAAAGTGAGCTTGTAGTTGGCGGTGACCAGAACCGGTGAATCCTGATCGGGATTGCCCACACCGTATAGACCGGGGGCGATTTTATACTGATCTCTTCTTAGGCCGAGGCGGGCAACCAGCGTGCCCCAATGGTCGGAGCCCGCCAGCGTTGTTTTAACCCGCGGAACCGGCCCGCCTGGCGAATTGATAAAATCCGAAACAAAGTCGAGCAGTTTGTAGCCCGGTTTTTCCAGCGGGCTGCTCGCAGGTCCCGGGGGAGAGCCGCAACAAGCATCATCCTGAATCATCTCCTCAAACGATTGAAGCCCGGGCTGTATAGTTGTCAACCCGCCGCTGCTGTCGCCGCCGCAGCACCCATTGTTTTGCCGGTCTAAATCGACCATGGTGGGTAATCTCTTTCTCTAAAATAGGTTCTTGAAAAAATACAGATAGTACCTGTATGCTTGAAAGCCTAATCTATTTTCCCGCAAGGGTCAATCCCGGCAATCCATTCGGTCAATATTTACCCATACCCAGGCGGTTATCGCTCCCGGCGGCGATAATACATTCGAATCTCGAAGTGATGGATTGCTTAAATTTCGGATTTAAGGTTGGCAATTTTTGAAAGGGTTTTTTTTGATTTAAGCCGCTTGCAACAGGGGTCTTGGCTCGCTCCGCGACACACCCGGCAGCGGTCGTCACTGCAATGCTGGCAGGAATAGCAATCCCGGCAGGGATGCTTGCCAGTGCCTGACCGGCACCCATCGGGAACATAAACTTTGCCCTCTAATCCGGGCACCGCCACAAACGACATCTTGGCTCCTTAGCGCTGCGCCTGCAGCTGGGTGGCCGCGCAGGCATCGCTGTCATCCTGCTTATACATCACGACATGCGGATTGATATATAGATAACCCTCGGGCCGAGAACGGGGCCTTTTGGCCGACAGCGTCCCCACTGAATCGCCGAAAAACGTCTTAAGGATCGCGGTGAGTTGATTTCGCAACACGGAATAGGAATAATGACGACTGGCGATTTGATAATTGCTGTTTACCATGGCTTTTCTGCGTTTGGATGATTCCAGAATTTCCACTACATCCTTAACGGTGCGTTTGGATAAAAATCCATCCATCACGGCCAGATCAAATCCCAGCGGCTCGATGTCCCTTACAAAAGTCGCATAGCGATTGATCAGGATCGGCTTTTTGAAGTATACGGCTTCTAAAAATGCATTGCCGAATCCCTCGTAAATGCTGGGATAAGTGATGAAATCAGCATAGGGATACACATCCCAGAGAGAGTAGGTGCCCTTACCGTTGCCGTTTTTACTCAACGGGTCGGAAATTTTGATCGACACCAGTCGCAGGTCCACCCCGAATTCACAGGCATACTCTTTTAACCATTCCGCATATTCCATGCCCTCATCTCCGGCCTCGTGGGAGATGACCAGCTTGTTGCGATCGCTTCGAAGGCCTTTGACCAGATCGATGGCCCATTCAATTCCTTTGCGCTGAATGATTCGGGTGGGTTGCAAAATTATGCGATCCTCCAGATCCAATCCAATGGACTCGCGGAAGATTTTGGCTCGCCGGCGACTGAGTCTTGGCGGATTTTCAAAATCCAGAACATTGGGAATGATAACCGAGGTGATACCGGTGCGCAATGCGAGCTGTTCCTGGGCATCGGAATTAATCACAACATGCCGGATATTGGATAAGTTCGGGGGAAATGCCATCCGGATGTAATCGCCAACGGCGTTGATTGAAAAGCGCACCCGTTCCCAGTAGAAATCATGGTGATGTGCGATGGTGGGCAGCTGGGTTTCAGCAATGGTTTCCGTCAAGGCCAACCCGAGGGGCACTTGCATGGGAATGGTGAGGGCGTTTTCGGCAATCAGCAGGCTAATGTTGTATTCATTGATGAATTCGTGCAGTTTATGCTTCAGCAGGCTGCGCATCGCATGCATGGTCTGGGTGACCGGCTGGGAGCGTCCCTTTTTACCGAACACATGGTGATTGATCCATTGGTTCTGCTCGTGCTGAAAATGGGCTTCGGGCACCAGGAAGGTCTTATCCGATTCCCTATCCACCTCCCCGGCAAACCAGAAGCAGTTGAATCCGTTATCTTCAAATACTTCGGCCCATTTACTGGATTCCAACGACACGCCGTCTGTTCCGGCAAAGCGCGTGGAAACGAATCCGATGTTTGTATTCATGTTGCGAAAGCCTGTATATCATTTTCCGTTCGGGACTGGAAAGAACGGTTCTTAACTTAAGTATTTTTTTTCTTGAGGCAACCCAATTTCAGGGAATAAATGCCACAAAGTGACAGATTATTCCCTGCCTTTAATGAATCGGGTGGTTGCTGTCAAGAAAAATCATTTCGATTTGGGATTTGGGATTTTAGCCCGCCGTGGTGCGACTTCCTCTATATTCTAATTCTCTACCTATTCTCAAAAAGGGATGGACACTTATACATGCGATCTCTGCCGGTCAGGTCCGGGCCCGGGATTTCGGATGTGGCATAAGGCGTTCGAGCATGCTGCCGATGGCCAGGCACTCCAACCCAAACGGGAGGTAGCCGGCATAGCCCAGCAACGGCATTTCAAATATTCGGAAGCGATGAACCAGGGGAATACTGTAGTGCCATTTTGCCAGGCTGAAATAGTTCCACATCTCCCAGAATCCCCCGCAAACCAGGGCGGCCAATGCGGCTGAAACGGCCCCGCTCCAGTCGCCTTGTGCCATCGGCGACAGGATGTGGGGTTCTCCCATCAAGGCCTGCAGGCAGACGATGACCAAAAGGGGTGAAATCCATAAAAAAGGAAAAAAATAATCGGGCCAGATGCCGACGACGGTCAGCGCCGCCGCCGACAGCAGTAACACGACAGCGGCGGCGGGACGTGGCCGGGGAAAGCTCAGCGGCCTAAAGTTCCCGTAAGCCTGCCGGATCCAGTTAAAGGAAAGCAGCCACTGCCGGGTGCTCAATACGGCCGGCAGTACGGTTGAAAAGGGCAGGGTGGCGTACCAAAAATAGGTCCAGGGGCTGAAGTCAACGCCCGCATAATACCAGTTTTGGACAAACCGATTCAGATATTCAAAAAACCACCAGAAGGCGGCACTGACCGGGAAAAGCAACAGAAAAAATCCGCTGCGGTCCGTCAAGAGACAATGCCCGGTCCGAGCCCGGCACAGGGCATTGATCACAATGATATAAGAAAACCACAGCAAGCTGAAGGTGTGCGGCTGGCAGGCGGTGAACCAGGAAAAGCGGCTCCAGGCCAGGATCCAGGACATAATCCCGACGGTCACACCAAGCCATCCCCACCAGGGATAGGGGCGGGAAAGGGCCGGGCTTTTCAAAGAAGGGGTTGTTATATAGGATTGATAGCCCTTGAAACCCAGGGGCGACACGATCGCCAGGATGCTCAAGGCGATAACGGCGAAGGCCGACCAAGAAAAGGGCGCCTGCACAACATAGCGGGTTTGGGGGGGGAATTCCAGATATCGGGCAGCCGGATATCCGGCCATCCGCACACCCAACAGCGGCAGCCCGATCAGCAGAGTTGCCAGGATGAGGAACTTGATCAAATGACGAATGGCGAATGACGAATGACGAATTGATGAATTCTGTCGATTCAATTTGCTTAAAAACCCGGTAGTGGAAGAAATAAATTAATTGAATTGCCTGAATAATTAATTATCATTTCTTTCAGTATATCGACATCGTCGAGATGCCCTCTGGTTCGATTCTAAAAAGATAAGAATCGATAACTTTCTTTAGTTTGAATTCGACATTCGTCCTTCGTCATTTTCAGGGTTGCATTTCCGCAGGAAGCTCACAGGTTTCAGCGGACTTGCGGGTTTCCACGTAGTGGGCGGCTGCCAGCGCGGCCGTGCATCCGTCAGCGGCCGATAGCACTATCTGGCGCGCATATTTTTCCCGGAGATCGCCAATGACATAAATGCCGGGTGTATTGGTTTCGCATTTTTCGTCGGTAACCACATTCCCATCGGCGTTCATTCTGGTGCCGGCCGGAACGAGCTTGTTGTTGGGATCAAATCCAATAAAAATGAAAACGCCGTCGGTGGCCAGCTCGCGTTCATCGCCGGTCTGAGTGTCTTTTAACCTTACCCCCGAAACCCCCTCGATTCCGGATTTGATTTCGGTGACCACCGTATTCCAGAGGATGTCAATTTTGCACTCGGCTTGCACCCGCTGCTGTAAAAGGGCCCCTGCTCTCAGTTCATCCCGCCGGTGGACCAGATAAACCTGCTTGGCCAGTTTTGCCAGGTAGAGGGATTCCTCCGCAGCGGTGTCCCCGCCGCCCACCACCACCACGGTTTTATCTCGAAAGAAGAAGCCGTCACACACGGCACAGTATGAAACGCCCTGACCGTAGAGATCATCCTCCCCCGGGACCTCCAGTTTACGAGGGTTACCGCCGGTAGCCAGAATCACGGCATGGGATCGCAGCACATCTCCACCGGCCAATCTAACCGTGTGAAATTCCAAGCCCGGTTCCAGTGCAACCACTTCATCCGAGCGTATTTCCAGACCGTAGGACTGAGCGTGCAATGAAAATTTCATGGCCAGTTCAGCGCCGCCGATGTGCTCGTCACCGGGCCAGTTTTCGACTGAATCGGAATTATTCACCTGGCCACCGGGAGCCCCCATTTCAACCAGAACTGTTTTTAATGCCGCCCGCATGGCATAAATGCCCGCCGACAGTCCGCCTGGACCTCCCCCGATAATAATCAAATCGTACATCTCGGAATCCGACATCCTTTCCCTCCCGGTCTAATTGGGCAAAAAGCGCTCAATTCAATCTTAATCCGTCGCAGGCGGATTTGTTATTCGAATAGAGATAATCTAAGTAGGCTTCTATAGAAGGTGCAACAATTTAATTAACAAAATAATATAACGACCAAATATGGCAGATACAAGGTTTTATTTGTAAATAAATTTCAGAGAATTTTCATCACGGGTGCCGGTATTGTGCCCAAAATAATCATCAAAATGCAATGAGCCATAATACGGCACAACCCTGATGATTTTTTCGTAGGGGCGGGGTTTGTCCCCGCCCGGAAACCTCTGTGTTTATTGCTAAGGGCTGGGATAAACCCCGCCCGGAAACCTTTGTGGTTATTGCTAAGGGCGGGGATAAACCCCGCCCCTACATAGATTTGCAGCCTGGCGCGGGATTCATTTATCGCAAAACGAATCCATTCTTATTGGCAGGTAGCTTTGGAACACAACACCGGATTGTCCGGGATTGATTATCCGCATGACTTGGCAGATTGTAATTAAGCGGGCTTTGTAGTAACCATAAATTCAGATCATGGACGATGACCAATTTCGCATACTGCTTGCGTACCTGAACTATTCATGGTCGGGGTATCGCAACGTACGCAAGGGCGTAAAGAAGAGAATTCAGCGCCATATGCTGCAGCTGGATTGTCGCAGCGTCACGGACTACCTGAAAATTTTGAAACATGCGCCGGACAAGCGTCATGAATGTGAATTGCTGATGAGCGTTTCCATCAGCCGTTTTTTCCGGGATCGACGGCTCTGGGAAATGATCCAGACCCGGTGGCTGCCGGACATGATCGCCAGGGGTGCGCCGGAACTGAAAATCTGGTCGGCGGGTTGCGCCTGCGGCGAGGAAGTTTATAGTTTTAAAATCATCTGGGAACGTCTGCGACAGCGGCTTGAATCCTTGCCGACGCTGGAATTGCTGGCCACGGACCGACATCCGCACTACCTCGAGAGGGCCCGCAGCGGCATTTATAACCGCAGCAGTCTCAAAGAGGTCCCTGCCGCCTGGTGTGACCTTTATTTTGAGCCTCGCAGGGGTGGCCGGCAGCTGGTGATAAAAGATTACCTGCAAAGTGGTATTTGCTGGCAAATTCATCACCTGTCAACCGACCCACCCGGCAGAGATTTTCATATTATCTGCCTGCGCAACAATATTTTGACCTATTGCCGCAAAGAGGCGCAGACAAGAGCATTGACCGGCATTTTAGACAGCCTGTCGCCGGGCGGTCTTCTCATCATCGGGTGTCACGAACGGCTGCCACTTGAAATTTCGTTTCTAAGACAAATGGATGAGCTGTCTTATGTGTTTCGTAAGATATAGGGTCCCGCGTTGCGGGTTACGCGGTACCGAGCATCGGTTCTTTTGCCACACAAACCGCGCACCCCGTAGCGCGCAACCCGCAACGGTGTTATTCAGCGACAACGTATTTACAACAACTTAGTTTGATGATCCACAGACTTAGTCGGAGCCAAAAAAATGTTTACCCTCGATGGTTTTTATAAGGAATATGAAACCGACATTAACGAACTGGCGATCAACGGACGCAGGTTTCAAATTTTGCTGCCAAAAGATTTGCAGCGCTTTATTCATGCCGATGATGTTATGCAAGACTTCCCGTTGTGGGCCAAGATATGGCCGGCCTCCTGGGTTCTGGCAGGTTATCTGGCAGAGATGCCGGTGGCGGCAGACAAGCGCTTTTTAGAGATCGGCGGCGGAATCGGGTTGGTCAGCATCGTGGCAGCCGCTTTCGGCCATCACATCCTTATGACCGAATATAATCCGGATGCCCTCCAGTTTGCCCGGGCCAATGCGCTGATCAATCAATGTCCCCAGCTCAACATCCAGGAGCTGGACTGGAACCGACCCCGGTTATCGGGTCAATTCGACTGTATCGTGGCATCCGAGGTCTCCTACAGAGAAGAAGACATCCAACCGTTGCAGATGCTGTTTAAAAACAGCCTCAAAACCGGTGGAGAGGTGATTCTGGCCGGGGAAATGCGAAAATTAAGCAAAGATTTTTATAAGGTTCTTGAAACCATGTTTAACATCCGGGTAATCAAAAAGACCCTGAGATCCGCCAGCGAGGAAATTCATACCTTCCTGTTCCGGATGACATTGAAATGAGTATATTACGGCCCTGAAATAGTTTCCGATAGACAATCCCCCCCTTCTTTCTCACATCCCTTTCTCAAGACCTTACAACACTGGATGCCGGATCAAGTCCGGCATGACAGGCAGAAATTGATGGCATTTTATATTCTGAAATAGTTGCTTGAGCCGGAGTTTTAAAAAGCAGATTAAAAATATTTAAGGGGTGGAAGCGCAACTCCATAACCTTTCCGATTCTAAAGTTTTTACCTAACTGGTCGATGTTATTCCCATCAACGATTGTTCGCGTCATCAGAGGCGCCATTAATAAAGTAAGGGTTAAAACCTATGCAAACGCCAATTCCGCCGACCACCGATGAGTTGTGGACGAATGCCGAGTGCGGTCTGAATCCCATTGTGGACCTTCTCCTGCAGGAAAAGCTATTGGTCCCCAAGCAGGTTGAA
>Ga0209536_100007912_pt1 | contig 16053 bp, 14 predicted proteins | sample DeeMarSeWOR28_12_FD_187461 | JGI IMG/M metagenome (GOLD analysis project Ga0209536, IMG submission 187461) | Marine sediment microbial communities from White Oak River estuary, North Carolina - WOR-2-8_12 (SPAdes) (version 2) | ecosystem: Environmental > Aquatic > Marine > Intertidal zone >...
ACGGAGACGGCGGAACCGGCTTCGGTGGTGAACCGTTGTGTGCGACTGGCGTGCTGTGCGAGTGCCTCTAAGGCAGGGCCGATCAGCGCCTGCCTGAGCCCCCGCAACTCACGGCTTCCGTCAGTCGCCTCCGCGGCGTTGCCAGCTGCTGGAAGCGGTCCCATGCTGTCGCCGTTCTCGTCGATCAGGAGTGCCGCCCCAAAGCCGGACGTGCCGTCGAGAACCGTTGCCAGAACCGCACCCGATGGGCCAGCCGCCGCTGCCAGTCATGGCGACCTTGACATCTTCACTCATAAAGCGGAACACGCTCCAGGACGGTAGGCCGCCACCGTACGGTTCGTCCAGATGCCAGACCATCCTCAGGAGATCATCGAGAAGCGACTCGGCATCCAGGACTATCTCGTGATGCTCAGTCCCCCATTTCTCCGCGACCTTGCGCGCAAGCGGCAACTCATTCCATTCGTTCTCGCCGCTGCCGGCAAACCCCAACGAATAGGTGCGCACACGCTGTCCCGACCTCGCCAAAAGCGCCACAATCGACGACGAATCAAGCCCGCCTGATAGCGAACAGCCCACTGGAACGTCCGATAGAGACCACCGCCGGACGGCGCCCTCGAGCCCTTCCCGCAATTGCGCCACCCATTCGCTTCTGGACAGAGACAGGGGCCTGATCATCGGCCTCCACCACTTGCGCATCTCCACGCGCCGACTCTGCAGACTGTACATAAGCGAATGCCCTGGCGGCAGGCGTTGCACCCCCCTGACAATGCTGCGTTCGCCGGGCACGTACATGAGACTCATGTAGTGATATAGGCTTTCCTTGTCGAGTGTTCGCTCGAGGATCGGCAGTGCCAACAAGGCCTTCAACTCCGATGCAAACGCAAAGCGGCCTCCGACGTCCACGTAGTAGAGCGGTTTGATTCCGAGTCGATCACGCGCCAGAAACAGCGTCTCTTGCTCGCGATCAAACACTGCAAATGCGAACATACCGTTCAGGTACCCGAGGACCTCCCGACCGTGTTTCGCATAAAGTTGCAACACAATCTCCGTATCCGAGCGGTCGGTGCTGAACTCGGTGCCTGTCCCACGAAGCTGTTCGCGAAGTACCGGGGCGTTGTAGATCTCGCCGTTGAAGACGATGGTATAGCGACCGTCGCGAGTGCTCATCGGCTGGTGCCCACCCGCCAAGTCGACGATTGCCAGACGCCGCATCGCGAGCGATAGCTGGCGCTGCGGGTCTCGATAGTAGCCCTCATCGTCGGGACCGCGGTGAAGGATCGATGCGTTCATCATCTCGATCCAACTGGGCTCCTGTGGTCCGTGAATACCGACAACACCGCACATGGTCAGATCTTCTTCCCAACGTATACCAGGTGTGGGTTCTTGCGACCGAGACGGGGACGAAGATGCGTCTTAAGTTTCTGCCAGGGCGTCTTGGCTGAAAAATCTGTAGTGAACACTACATGTGTCGAGAATCCCCGCTGCTCCATCAGCTCGCGGAGACTTCGCTCGGTGAAGCTCCGCAGATGCTGCCAACGGTGAAACGTCCGCTCGCAGCAGGGGCAAAACACGGTCTGGGCCTGAAGGTCCTCGTCATTCGGTGTTGTCACGATGAGCGTGCCCCCGGGCGCGAGCAACGATGACAACTCGGCGAATGTTGAAGTTAATTGAGCCTCGAGAACATGCTCAATGGTCTCGACAAAATAGACGGCATCGTATTGGCCCTTGGGCCGCTCGCCTCGCTCGCCCGCGTACAGACCAAGAAGATTGCGATGTCGACCGACGCGCGACGCGGCTGCTCCGATATTTTCCGTCGACCAGTCATAGCCCGCCGCCTTGTGCTGGCGCAGGAGTCGTTCCAGCAGAAAAGCGGAGCCGCATCCATAGTCGAGCACGGTCGCCTTTGGCGTTAGAAAAGGTGCCGTTACGGCGATCAGTCGATCACCGAAGAGATACGTGAAATAGTCTTCGGGTCGATGTTTCGCATAGTGCGCCCAGAATTTCCCAACGAGCTGGTTGGTCCACTCCAGTGCCTCAGTTCTGTCAGGTGCCTGGTCCATCAGCTGGCGAGAACCCTTGTCCGGTAACCCTGCATTACATTGTTCCAACAGCACCGCTGTCGGCAGATACTTCCTCCGCCAGCGGCCACTTCTCCAGGTAGTCGTAACTTCGCCGATCCGCCGCCCATTCCGCGAATTTGCGCAGATCGTCCGAGCCGTCTAGATCCTCGAACTTGGTTGCTCTGAGGAAGACGCTTGGATTCAAGGGGTGAAAGCCCTTTATCTCCGTGTCATAGGCGTTTCCGAACGCCTTCATTACCCAAGGCCTCAGGCAGAAGACCGCAAGCGCGTGCTTCTTGGCCAAAAGCGTCTGCGCGTCATTCAGCATGGGGATTTCGTGAATCTTCAGTAGCCGGTTGATGTATTCGTTGCGCGTCGCGGAGTCGACCGTGAACCCCAAACCGGAATAGCGTCCGGTTCCCGCAGTGAGTACCGGAACTCCGAAACAGGGCAATTCGATACCGACCGTGCCGCGAATCGTCACGCCGTAGTCGGCAATCTCGAAAATCGAATAGCTATTGATGTCATTATCCGGCATCAACAGCTTGACGTGTGCCGGAAGCGTTCCGACATGCTTGCGGATCGCGACGAGCTCATTCAGCTCGCTCATGTCGTTGTCGAGCTCACGCTTCCAGCCAATCGCCGGGTGCAACCTGATCAGCCAGTTGACCCGGTCATTCCGGCAGGCGGCACGGAGCGTCTCGATAAACCAGTGCTCGTTGTCGTCAAACAAATCGTCCCCGTAGAACAGGTTCGCATCCCAGAGAATGTGCGAAAAGACAACGGCAACTTTCTTCCGCCGATCCAGCCCAAGTTGCGAGTAGACGGCCTCTCGGTCCTTCATCTGCTTTCCTGCCTGATCGCGACGTACGATGAACGAGTTACCACCGTATCGGCCGCGAAACTCTCCCTGCAGCATTTCCTCGTGCTTAGTCCCCCACGGCAATGTCGATAGGCGGTTCATTTCGGATCGGCTGATGGAATTCGGATGAATGCGGTATGTCTCGGGGACCGAACGCTTGAAAATCAGGGCGCTGTCGCGCAACGCGTGCACGAACTGGATGACGTTGAGACCCTGTTGGTAGGCAACGGCGTAGACCGGTCCGTAATCCGAATAATTAATTTCGTTGAACAGGCAGATCTCCGGGTGTAAGCCGGCGAAGATCCGTTTCGCGCGAAATATCCCAAGAATACAGTGCAGCAGCTGGTCGCCGAGCATTGCGCGAACCTTGGGATCCCGGAAGTCCGGCATTCCGCGATGCAGCGAGCGCGCGACGGTGGACACCGCGTACTGCCCGACGCTGGCACCCTCGAAGTTCCATGCCTTGCAGGTCGGAAGATCCACTGGCCCGCTCATGAACTCTTCGCATCGTTTTCTGGCGACCTCGATCTCGGTTGGGGTTGCAGAGAAGTCCTCCACGAAAATGAAGCGCCGTACCCCGTAAAGTGAAAAATATCTCCGCGCCCAAAACGCATAGCGGCTGGTCAGCACGACAGGATCGTAGCCGCGCAGCTGCAGCGCCTTTGCTAACACCCCCTCAAGCTTGGTGCTGTAGATCATCCCCGAGAGACTGACGATCAATATGTCGCCTCGGGTATTTCCCCCAGGTGATAACGCGTCAAGTACGCCACGCGCTGATCGCCGAAAGCGCCACCAGTCGCGCCAGACGTCGCGCTCGAGTACCAGGCCGCGCCAGTCGCGCAGTGCCCGAAACGCAACAGACCCGAAATAGCGCAAATCCAGCAGGACAAGACGCCAAGCCGAAAACCGGCCTAAGGTCACGCCTGGCTCCGTATTGCGATGATCGTTCTCTTTCTGCGCTTCATCACGAACCCCGACGGTCAACTCGCGTGACCTATCGTGGCACTCAGGTCTGACGCCACTTCACTTTTGGATGAATCACGTCCAGGTCGATGCGCGTCTGGTTCGCCTGGATATCCACCAGCATCTGCTCAAGGACAACATCGGAAAGCTTCCTGGGATCCAGTCCGAGCCTGCGCAGCTTTGCATTGCTCGGATTGAAATAGTGCTTGTCCTGTTCGACACGCGGATTCGGAACATGATCGACGTTCACCTTCATCCCGTGGTGTTCAGCCGCGTGCTTCACGAGTGCTGCAAGTTCGTTGATGCTGAATTTCTCGGTAAACTGATTGAATACCCGGTACTCTCCAGCCTCCGGCGGGTTGTTCACCGTCAGCTCGACGCACTGCAGCGTGTCCATGATGTTCAGGTAGGTGCGCGTCTGATTGCCTCCGCCATAAACCGTCAACGGAACGCCGGCCGCCGCTTGAACGCAGAACCGGTTGATCACCGTGCCAAACACTTCGTCGTAGTGGAAAGCTGTGTGCAGCATGGGATGCAGCTGCGTTTCCTCCGTCTGGATTCCATAGACTACGCCCTGGTTGAGATCAGTAGCCCGCAGGCCCCACGTCTTGCAAGCAAACATGATGTTATGGCTATCGTGGACCTTGGAGAGGTGATAGAACGAGAATGGCTGTTTTGGGAACGGCAGCACGTCTCGGCGACCATTGTGCTCGATCTCAAGAAACCCCTCCTCGATATCGATGTTCGGGGTGCCGTACTCGCCCATGGTTCCAAGCTTCACCAGATGTGCATCGGGGCAAAGCGACTTCATGGCGAACACAAGATTCAGAGTCCCAACCACGTTATTGGTCTGGGTCAGAACGGCGTGGTGCCTATCCACCATCGAGAATGGCGCCGATGGTTGCTCCGCATAGTGGATCACTGCATCTGGACGGAGTTCCTCCAGGGTCTTGTAAATAATCCGTGGATTGGTCAGATCGCCGACGATGAGGCGAATCTCATAACCGGCAATGTCCTTCCAGATCTTCAGACGCTGGTGCAATGGCGTAATCGGCACCAGCGGCTCGACGCCACGTTCCATCTCCCAGGTTCGCTTGATGAAATTGTCCAGCACTGTCACGTCATGACCACGTCGCGAGAAATACATCGCCGTTGGCCAACCTAGGTAACCGTCACCACCCAAGATAAGTATCTTCATAACCTCTGTCTTTGCTTCTCCCAGCTCTTTGACAATGGAAAGGGATAAATTGCCTGATTAAGTGATTACTGCCCCGCTGTTTCCGCCTGCCGATGTGCTCACCGCCGCCAATGCCCGCTCGATCGTGAACCGTTGTGTCAGATACCAGGCGTCCTTTGTCGAACCAGCGATATGCGGCGTGATAATCAGATTGTTGTGATCACTCGCATAACGGACCAGAGGGTGGTCCCCCACCCTCTCCTGAAATCCGGGTTCGAACTCGCCGTCGAGCACATCCAGCGCCGCCCCGGCCAAGCGTCCGGATTGAAGTGCGTCCACGAGCGCAATCGAATCGACGATCTCCCCTCTTGCAGTGTTGATCAAAAAGGCGCCGTGCTTGAATTTCGCGAAAATCCCGGCGCTGAACAGATGACGATTTGCAGCGGTCATGGGGATATGAATGCTCGTGATGTCACAGCTCGAGACGAGTTCCTCCAGAGTGTCGCTGCGCGTGTAGTCGAGGCCGCTTGGCGATGCTGCCAGGAAAGGATCGTGATACACGATCTTCATTCCCATCGCCCTGGCATACCGCGCGACCATCTGCCCGAGTCTTCCCAACCCGACAATCCCGAGTGACATCCTCGACAGCATGGCCGGACCACCGAAGTCCCACCTCCTCCACCTTCCGCCTACAACCGCCGTGACTGCGGGCGCCACATTGCGCGTAATGCAGACCATCAGCCCGATCGTGAGTTCCGCCGTAGGGGTAATTGAGTCGAGAAACGCGCGCTCGTCCTTGAGCGACACGACCTTGATTCCGCGTGCCACCGCGTACTCCACGTCAATATGCGGCACGCCAGTCGTGTTCGTCGCGACCACCTGCAAGCGTGGGCACTTCGCAAGAAACGTTGCATCAAACTGGTACCCAAGTGGCGCAAAGAGGACCTCGACTTCTCCGAGCAGCCGGTCTGTCAATTGCGCCGGATCTCCAAGCTCCACCAAGTCAAACGAGCTTCGGAGCAAGGCGAGATTCTCCGGAGCGTACTCGAGTATCTCGAAGTAGACCGCCTTGAGCATATTAAATGTCTTTCGTCCCCGCGCCGATCGCTATCAGCTGTTCGCGTGATAATACCCCCTTGGGCATTCCATCGATCTTCAGTTCGCTTCCCGAAGTGGCGGCCCCCGACGAGTAATGGACCATTAGCATCAACCGACGGCCGGCGACTGGCTTTACGCCCTTGTGATACCCGCACGTGTCCGCGTAAATCACGCTGCCTGCAGATCCAGTGCAAATCTTCCAGTTTGATTCGTCGACGGCTCGTCGCATTTGTTCATCGTTCGTCCTCCCGTGCTCGGACCCGTCCGGGCGGATCCTTCGGCTTCCGAGCGGTTGGGTTCGCGGGATAAAACCGAACGGGCCATTCTGATTGCCCACGTCTGTCAGGTACGTGAAGATTTTCAGGTTCATGAAATCGTCTCCGTCCCGATGCCAAAGCTGTGTCGACGCGGCGTCACCATTCGTTGGAAAGTTCAGCCACAAGTGTATGGCGCGCAAGCGTGCCTTCAGCCCCAGGTATGCGTTTGCAATCGCAATGAACGGTGGCTGCAGCGCATAACGCAAATACACCGAGTCGGGAGCGAAACTGCGCGGGGTCAGCACCTGAAGGAAATCCTTTCGCTCTTCGGGACCGAGGCCGGTACGATCTCCCTTTCGGTCGTGGCGGTTCGACCTGGGTCGGTTCGCGTCTTCGTCCCAAACCTCGCCCGCGATCCGTGACGCTGTCGCCTGCAACTCCTCGAACAGGACCGGGTCCGCGGGCCTATTCATCACCGCGATCCCCTCGGCTCGTAAAGTCGCTACGATTTCGGCGTTTTGACTCTCCAAGCGAGGCGCCTGCAGTACGTGACCAAGCGTGTCCAGACAATTCCTCGCCCACCGCCAGCGGATATATCGAATCCGATCGCGCGTTCTTTCAAATGTCCCTGACATGTGTGCTCTACTCCACGTGCCCCTAGTTCTTGTACCAAAGCGGCGGATCGACAAGATGGTCGTAGCGAAACCGGACCGGAAACATCTCATCCGCACGCGGGCTACTTGGCGCGAAACACAGCATTTTGTGTTGATTTGGACCGGGGGCGACCGCCAGACTTTTGAGTCCCGCATCGTACAGGACCGCGCCATCCGACATTCGCTCGAGACGGAAGCGATGGTGATCCCAGGTGATCCGGAACTCGCCTGGTGCGTTTTCCGCCATGCGGGACAGCAACGCGAGACTGCGATCGCCGTAGAGTTTCCCCGACAGATTTATCCCGGATTTCTCGCCGGCTTTCACCTTCTGCGCAAGGACCTGCAGATTGTTGTCGGCCAGCACGCGCACGGCCTCCAGACCGTGTTTCGCAAGCAGGCGAATCATCGAAGAAAGCGAGAACGTATGGACGTGGAATATGGTGTGGGTCTGCGGCACCAGCGCTTCACCCGACAGATCCGGCGTCTCGATGTAAACGAAGCCTTCCGGCCGCACCATGGCCGCCACCTGACGGATATGCGAGTCGATATCGATTACATGCTCGAGAACATGAGACGAGTAGACGAAATCGAACGGCGCATACTGTTCCACCGCGACGAACCCATCAATGCTCGACGGGTACACGCGCAACCCCTTGCTTCGGCACTCCGCCACTCGCACGGGGTTCGATTCCGTGCCGCAGGTCTCGAAACCAAGATCCGAAAAGAACTTCAGGTTCGCACCGTTGCCGCATCCGATCTCCAGGATTTTTCGGATACCGGGATTGATTCGGTAGTACCAGGGATCCGCCTTGGTCACGCCAAGGCAAAAGTCGTGTATTCGGTTCGGTTGCGCCTGTGACCACCCGTAACGGATCAACGCGCCCAATCTCGAACGCAGCCGGCGATAAATCCCGGGCGTTGCGATCGGTACTGACTCGATAGCCGCAACTGCGCCGCGGCTGCTCTCGAACTTGTCGCGGTAGTACTCCTGCAGCCACTCGACAGTCGGGAATTTCCTGTGATAGCGGTGCTCGCAGCGTGTACAGAACGCAGATTCCAGGGACGTCTTTCCGTTGGCATGCACCTCGCCGATCGACTGGAGATGTCCATCACTGCCACAGATCGGACAGGGGTAACGCCGGTAAATCTCCTGGCCTGGCGTTTCGATCAGGTGATGCGACAGTTTGACGTCTCTAACAATCAGCTCCATGTATCCTTCCCGCTCGGACTGCGGTGGAGTCGGCTACAGTTACAACGCCGGCGAGCAGCATGCACTCTGCGAGTGCCAGGTCCGCCGCATCGTTAATGTCGAAGCAGCTTTGCAGATCGACGATCAGCGGCAGGCATCGGCGGCCGAAAAGAGACCCGTCCTTCATCAACGTCGCGTAGCGCGTCACGTACAAGTTGCCGAAGCGGTAAAACCGGGGTTTCGACTGACGGTTGGGGTACTGGTAATGCTCTTCCGGCATCATGAAATCGACAAACCCGGCGCTGTCGATGCGACGGATATTGAAAGGATGGTTAACGTGGTCGACCTCGACGACCGTCGTCACCGCGTCGGCATCCGGTCGCTTCTCTAGGAGCTCTACTGCCGCGTCGACCTGATCCGCCCGGGTGAATGGAGAGGTTGGCTGAACGAGAGCCACCAAATCAGGCTTCTCAGCGCACAACCGCTCCATCGCGTCGACCGCATGTTGTATCGCGGGCAACGTCGGCGAATGATCCTGTGCGAGCTCCGCTGGCCTGAGAAAAGGAACCTCTGCTCCACAATTTCTTGCCACGACTGCGATTTCGTCGTCGTCCGTGCTCACAATGACCCGATCGACGTGCTTTGCCCCCCGGGCGGCCCGAATGGTATAGCTGATAAGTGGCTCGCCTCCGAGCAAGGCGATGTTTTTGCGGGGCAACGCTTTGGATCCCCCCCTTGCGGGGATAATGCACCAGATGCTGCTCATCAGTAAGTCATTCGCTTGTGCATCAGCCGCTCGTCTAACTCGACGTTCTTCAAGAACTCCAGCATTTGGTGACACGCCTGTCCCGTCCCGAACGGTCGCGCGGATTTGTCCGCAACCAACGATGCCTTGAATCCCGGATCCACGGCTTGCGCCAGCGCCGCTGTCAATGCCGACTCGCTGGGGCGAGAATCAATCACGTTTCGCCAGCGAGCTCGGCCCCGCTGACGATCGCCGACACACACCACTGGAAGGTTGAAGTAAGGGGCCTCAATCAGCCCCGCGCTTGAATTGCCGACAAACACGGTGGCCTCTGCCTGCAGGCCCCAAAAATCCACCGCTTCGATGTTCTTGTGGATGCTGATGCCAGGCGTATGCGCGTGCGACTCGATGGCATCGACGATCCCCTTGTAGCCATGGTCAGAGCAGGGATACACAACCAGGGTGCGCATCTGTCGCGCCACGACCGCCTTCATAATGGCGATCATCATCGAACCCGAAGCGTCTGGGTCTCCAATCGTCTCGGGATGAAACAGCACGAGCGCAAACTTCTCGTTGGTACCGATCCGGTAGCGATCGCGCACAACGGAAGCCGGCGTGTACTCGCCTGAGACAATCCTGTCCACGTGCGGATCACCGACAACGTGGATACGCCACTGCTCTTCCCCGAGCGCGGCGATACGGCGGGCACTGTCGTCTGTGGCCGGAAAATGAATGTGCGAAAGCTTCGTGATGGCGTGCCGCATCGTCTCGTCCACGTTGCCGGACAGGTCTCCTCCCTGAATGTGCGCCAGCGGTATGCCGAGATGAATCGCGGCCGTGGCCGTCGCGAGCGTCTCCCCGCGATCACCGAGAATCACGAGAACGTCCGGTCGGACGCGATCAAGGGCCTGCGCCATGCCCGAAAGCACCTGTCCCAGCGCCGCCGCTCGGCTGACAGGACGACTGTCGGCCTGCTCCATTGGAACCGCAACTACATTGCGACTCCATTGTTTGACCTCATGAATGGTCTCGCCGAACGCTGGCGACAGGTGCATATCGGTCGCGATGACGGTCAGCTCGACGTCAGGGTCCTTATCGGCGGCCTGAAAGAACGGAATCAACGCGCCGAAACCGCCCCGCTTCCCCGTGAGTACCGCGATCTTACGGGGCGACATCGGACTTCAGATGCTCCCACTTGATCACTTCGTCAGCCTCGACGGCCCGAGCGAGCTCTCTTCCGATCGCCCCCTCGACCTCGTCCGGACGGATTCCCGTTCCCGGACGCTTCATCACGACATCGTTGATGGTGAGCCGATGCCCGGCACTCAACCGGTGTCTGGCAACTAGGCTCTTTCGCGCCCATTCGATGGATCGTCTGGCGGACTCCGAGACGACCTTTTCCCCGGACCCAAGCGCCACCTCGACGTGACGCACCTGCGCCAGAAACGCTCGAAGATCGGCCCGATCGCAAGCCACTTTGCAGTCCTGTGATCCAGTAATGCTCTTGTCGAGACAAATGTGCTTCTCGACGATGGTGGCGCCAAGCGCAACGGCGGCGAGCGGGATTTCGAAACCAACCGTGTGGTCGGAATAGCCGACCGGAACCCCATAACGCTCCTGCATCACCGGTATCGCTCGCAGATTCGCTTCCCCATAAGGAGTCGGGTATGCGGTCACACAGTGAAGGAGCGCAATGTCGCGGCACCCGGCATCGCCGCAAACTTCCAAAACGGCACGGATTGCAGCGTCGTCGTGTAACCCCGTCGAGATCAGGAGGGGCTTCCCTTTCGCAGCGAGATGTCGAAGAAACGGTTCGTTACTGACTTCACCCGATCCGACTTTGAAGGCGGGCACCCCGAGCTCGTCCAGAAAATCGGCGCTGTACTCCTCGTGCGCCGTGGCCATGAAAAGTATCCCGGCCTTCTCCGCGTACCGTTTGAGTTCCTCGAATGACGAAAACGGCAGCTCCTTGGGGCGCAGTCGCTCGATCCACTCAGGGGCCGCGGAGCTTACAAGGCGTTCGGTCTTGAAGACCTGAAACTTCACCGCGTCCGCACCGGCTTCGGCAGCGACATCTACCAGCGATCGCGCAATGTCCAGCGAACCGAAATGCGCTACGCCCGCTTCCGCAATCACAAAGCATGGTTGCCCACCGCCCACGAGCCTGTCACCGATCTTCAATGCAACGTTGTATTTCATGCCACCATCCCCTACTGCGCCGACGACATCCGACCGCTAGCCGTGCGCCGCAACCCGCGCGACGAACCCACCCTCGCGAACCAGCTGATCGTAAGTGCCAGACGCAGTGATCCGTCCATCTTCCAGAAGAAAAATCGATTCGCACTGCTTGATTGTTGACAGGCGATGCGCAATCACAATAATCGTCTTGCTACCAGCCAGCAACGCAATCTCCTGCGCGATTTCGTGTTCGGTCAGTCCATCGAGCGCCGAGGTCGCCTCGTCTAGTACCAGCACATCCGGGTCTCCATAGAGCGCTCGCGCAATGCCAATTCTCTGCCGCTGGCCGCCCGAAAGCCGTATCCCCCGCTCGCCAATTACCGTATCGAGACCCTGTGGCAGAGACGCAACCGTTTCGGTCAGTTGCGCAATAACAAGTGCGTGCTCGGCCGCCGCGCGATCGATCTGCGCGTCTGGAACACCGAAGGCAATATTGCGGAGGAGCGTATCATCTGCCAGATAGACCGACTGAGGCACATAACCAATGTGCTTCTGCCAGGAAGCGACGGCCTCCTTCGACAAGGCAATACCATCAATCTCAATGGTTCCCTGATACTCGTCGAGCAACCCGAGGATGACATCGGCAAGCGTGGTCTTGCCGGAACCCGAGGGGCCGACCAGCGCCACCGTTGTCCCTTTGCTTATGGTCAGGGAGATTCCGTCGAGCGCAATTCGTTCGGAAGCCGGGTAACGGTAGGTGAGATCCCTGACCCGTATCTCCCTCTCGAACGGCATGGCCTCGACATCGGACTGTAAAGTCACATGGCTCTCCGCACCGGGACTTGCGAACATGCTGGGCAGAAACTTCAGCACGCCGCGGTAGTAGCGTATCTGCACAATCCCGGCGACGATCTTGCTTAGCGACGGCATGAGTCGTGCCGTTGCGATTGCATACAAACCCATCAGTGGCAACGCATTGCGGGCGTCTCCAGTCCAATACGCGGCATATGCCAAGACGCCAATGAACCCGACGAAGACGATCAGTTCGATCACCAGACGCGGGATTTGAGCACTCAGCATGATGAAGGCGTTACTCTGGCAGTATCGCTCGCACGCGTCTTCGTAGCGTTCGATAAAGTCTTGTTGGCGACCGAATACCTTTAGGTCCTTGAACCCACTTAGCGCGGCGGATGCCGATCTGTACATCTCACCAACCGCAATGCGCCGTTGTGCCGCGTACCTCTCTGTTCGGATTCTGGTAAATCGCAGCATCACGGGAATGAGGATGCCGAAAGCGCCGATCAATGCCGCCGTTAGCGTTGGGTTGATCACGATAAGCAGGCCGACGACCGCGACGAACACGATCGTTTCACCCATCACCTGGAGGCTCGGTATCAGCGCCCCGTTGGCAAGCGCAGGGATCTCACTCTGAATATTCTTCAGGAGATCCGCGGTGTTCTTATTCAGGTAAAACCGATATGGTGCGAACAGGTACGTCTGCAGGAGTCGCATCGAGAGCGCCCTTTGTACGTCATACGCGAACTTGAACTGCCACCGATAGCTAAAACCAGTTGCGGTCACCTTCGCTGCCACCAAGATGGCCACTACGGCACACATGAGTAGCAGAAATGCCTGTGGACTGATGGGCTGCAGGCCCGCATAGATGTCCGACACAACGGGCAGGGTGCGCATGCGTTCCGGGTCGACCAGAATCGCGATAAGCGGAAACACCGACCCGATCCCAACAAGTTCGAGCACGGATACGCCGATCATCAGCACCACGGCAAATGCGGACTGTCGCCGCTGTTTTGCTTCAAGAAGTCGAAGTATGGATCGCACGGTTCAGAAATCGAGGCTTAGCCGTATCAGGTTCGCCAAAAGCAGCAGAAATGTCGCGCCGCCTGGCAGGGACCGCCTTTCCTTCCAGCGCCTACCTCTCCAGTCGTCGTGCACGGGACGACAGTACTGCCGGATTCCATCGTCGCAGGCCAAGAGATCAAGCGCGGTGGGTTTGCCGGACGCTAAGGAAATTGGCATACGCCCGTCCCAGGCCTTCACGCAAACCGATCGTCGCCTTCCACCCCATTGCAGTCAGGCGCGAGACATCAAGTAGCTTTTGCGGTGTCCCATCGGGTCGCGTGGTATCGTACGTAAGCTTCCCCTGAAACCCGACCACATCTGCGACCAGCAGGGCGACCTCCGCAATCGTGCAGTCTCGTCCCGTTCCAATATTTACCAACTCCCCAATTTCTCTGGCGTCGCAGTGCTCCATCAGGTACACGCAAGCGTCCCCAAGATCGTCGCTAAAAAGGAACTCGCGCCGTGGATTTCCCGTTCCCCAGATGACTACCGGTGACTCGTGACCCGTGATCTGAGTTTGGATCTTCGCCTCGTGCACCTTGCGGATGAGCGCAGGAATTACGTGGGAACTCTCAAGGTCGTAGTTGTCGCCAGGCCCGTACAGGTTTGTCGGCATCACACAAATAAAGTTTGTGCCGTACTGGCGGTTATACGCTGCACACATCTTGATGCCGGCAATCTTGGCGATGGCGTAAGGCTCGTTGGTCGGCTCTAGCAACCCCGTTAGAAGATGCTCCTCTTTCATCGGTTGCGGTGCATGCTTGGGATAGATACAGCTCGAGCCGAGGAACAATAGCTTGTTCACCCCTGTCTCGTAGGCCGAGTGAATTACGTTGGTCTGGATCGCCAGATTTTCGTGGATGAACTCGGCTGGGTAGGCATTGTTGGCGTGAATGCCTCCCACCTTTGCTGCAGCGAGAAATACGTACTCAGGACGTTCTGCGGCAAAAAACTCCCGCACAGCCTGCTGGCTCGTCAGATCGAGTTCAGCATGCGTGCGGGTGATGATGTTCCGGTAACCGCCGGCTTGAAGTCGACGCATTAGCGCCGTGCCCACCAGGCCACGGTGCCCGGCGACGTAGATCCTGCTGTTCAACTCCATCCGTTACTCGTGATAGTCGTATGCCGAGTAGCCATGCCGCTTTACCAATGCGTCACGCTCGGCCGACTTCAGGTCTTCGGACATCATCTCGGCGACGAGTTCCCGGAAACTCACTTTTGGCCTCCAACCGAGCTTTCGTCGCGCTTTGCGCGCATCGCCCAGTAGCGTTTCGACCTCAGTCGGACGGAAGTAGCGGGCGTCCACCCGGACGATGATATGACCCTTCTTGAGGGAGCTCATCGCATGCCCGTCAACCTTGGACACCACGCCAACTTCCTTTGTGCCCGTGCCGCGCCAGGTAATCGAGATTCCTAGTTCCTTCGCTGCCGCATTCACGAAGTCCCTTACGCTGTACTGCTTGCCCGTCGCAATCACGAAATCGTCCGGCTGCTTCTGCTGTAGTACCAACCACTGCGCCTCGACATAGTCGCGGGCGTGGCCCCAATCACGCTTGGCGCTGAGATTGCCGAGGTAGAGGCAATCCTGAAGCCCAAGATAGATACGTGCGAGTGCGCGCGTGATCTTACGCGTCACGAATGTTTCGCCACGGACCGGGCTCTCGTGATTGAAAAGAATGCCGTTGCAGGCGTACATGCCGTACGCCTCACGGTAATTCACCGTAATCCAGTAGGCATAGAGTTTCGCCACCGCGTAGGGTGATCGCGGAAAGAATGGCGTGGTCTCTCGTTGAGGAATTTCCTGGACTTTGCCGTAGAGTTCTGACGTCGAGGCCTGGTAGAAGCGGGTCTTTTTTTCGAGTCCGAGGATGCGAATCGCCTCAAGAAGTCGCAGCGCGCCCAACGCATCAGAATCGGCGGTGTACTCAGGTTCTTCGAATGACACGGCTACGTGGCTTTGTGCTGCCAGATTGTAGATCTCGTCCGGCTGCACTGATTGGACAATCCGGATCAGACTGCTCGAGTCCGTCATGTCGCCATAGTGCAGAACGAATTTCCGATTCCTGGTATGTGGATCCTGATAGAGGTGGTCGATGCGATCCGTGTTGAAAAGTGACGTGCGGCGCTTGATGCCATGAACTTCATAACGCTTCTTCAACAAGAACTCCGCGAGATAGGCTCCATCCTGACCGGTGATACCGGTGATAAGCGCTTTCTTCGTCATTTGTCGTTGTGCCGGTTATACCGGTCCTCGAATCGAACGATGTCGTCCTCACCCAAATAACTACCCGACTGCACCTCAATAATTTCGAGCGGGATCGTGCCTGGATTCTCCAACTGATGCTTTGTGCCAATTGGGATATAGGTGGACTGATTTTCGCTGAGAAGCACGACCTCGTCACCGCGGGTTACTCTCGCCGTGCCCTTTACTACGACCCAGTGTTCGGCACGATGGTGATGCATTTGTAGCGAAAGCGACGCGCCCGGTTTGACCACGAGGCGCTTCACCTGGAAGCGCTCCCCGCTATCAACGCCTTCGTAGCTGCCCCATGGCCGGTGTACGCGTCGATGGGTCAGGTGCTCGGTACGCTTCGACTGCCTTAGCCGACCGACGATTTCCTTCACGTCCTGAGCGCGGTCCTTGTGTGCCACAAGGACGGCGTCGGGCGTCTCAATGATGACCAAGTTCTCGACTCCGACTGAACCAAGCAAGCGATGCTGGGCAATCAATAGCGTATTGCGCGTGTCGTGCGCTACGACGTCGCCCTGCGTGACATTGCCGTTGGCGTCCTGCGAGCAAACTTGCCACAACGCCGACCATGCACCGATATCGGACCAGCCGGCATCGAGTGGCACCACTGCTGCGCGGCGCGTCTTTTCCATCACTGCGTAGTCGATGGAGTCATTGGGACAGAGCACGAAGGCGTCCCTGGCGATACGCCGGAAGTCGCCATCGCGCCGACTGCCTGTCAAAGCAACCTCGCAGGCATCGAGAATCTTTGGTTGTTGTT
>Ga0209536_100007913_pt1 | contig 16048 bp, 17 predicted proteins | sample DeeMarSeWOR28_12_FD_187461 | JGI IMG/M metagenome (GOLD analysis project Ga0209536, IMG submission 187461) | Marine sediment microbial communities from White Oak River estuary, North Carolina - WOR-2-8_12 (SPAdes) (version 2) | ecosystem: Environmental > Aquatic > Marine > Intertidal zone >...
AGCGGGTGTCGTCTAATGGTAGGGCCTCAGCTTCCCAAGCTGAAGACGGGGGTTCGATTCCCCTCACCCGCTCCAGTTTATTCGATCAGTTTATCTGCTCCGTTTAACCGAGGGTCACATCCTGCCCCGGCAGGGCTTTCTGGGACGCTTTCTTAAATGCTAAAAAGCATTCTTGGGAGTGGGAAGCCGACAGTCTGTTCGTCGGTTTTCGTTACTTCTTCGGTCGCGAACCCACGATATCGAAGACGAGCCCGGCGAGAGCATTGACTCGTGTGACTCGAAAGATGACCTGGCCGAAGCTGATCGGGCGCACGGCACGTACTTCTTTTAGCTGCGGTATAAACGTTGCCACCACAATCAGCCTGACTACCGTTGAAAGGATAAAAATACCGTACAGCGGGCTGGCCCATTGCCAGTCGAGGCCGAACAAAGCAATGCGATCCGGCATCGCGGCGCCAAGCAGGCCACCGAGTAGCGCGCCCGCAAATACGGCCAGGCTCGCAAGCACGTTGTGCATGGCCATGTAGGTTAGGCGGCGGCCCGGCTTGATGATGTCATACAGAAAGTTGCCTGCGCTCAGGCTGAACCCCGCCCAGCAAAATCCGCTCAGCGCCTGCGTCACGACCAGGTACCAGGTGCTGGTCGAAAACGTCCACAGTATAGGCAGCAAGGGAATGATCAGGCCGCTCACCGACAGGATGCGACGGTTACCGAATACGTCGCTGATTCGTCCCCATTGTGTCAGGGTCAGAAACTGTGCCAGCACGGCGGCGCCGGTAATGGCCGTGAATTGCAGATAACTGAATTCCAGGTCACGCAACAGGTAGACGGTGAAGAATGGCGAGGCAATGGCGACCGCAAACTGCATCAGCGCAAAGAAGAGTGAGAAGCGGACGAAGTTTGATGTCCTTAATCGCGTCCACCACTCGCGGCTTGCCGGGAGCTCCATCGCGGAGACATGTCCGCCCGGGTCGTGCATCCGTGCAAGGTGATAAATCGATACGCTTCTGGCAATGATCGCAACCACGAATAGCAGCACGAAGCCATACAGTGTCTGATCGCGTTCGGTAAACAGGTGCAGTATCAAGCCGCCTGCCATTAAAGATAAAAATGTCAGAGCCGTGATAAGCCGAGTGCGCATGCCGAAAAAGCGCCCGCGTTTGCGGCGCGGCACGATGTCGCCCATCAGGCTACTCCATTGCGGCGCAGACAGATTGGCGCCCACGTAGTAAATGACCACGGCGACGATCAGTAAGGGGACGGCGTAATCCGGAAATAGCAGCGGTAGAGATAAAATCGGTAACCAGGCGAGGCACTGTATGACCGCGCCGGTCAGGATGATGCGCTTGCGATGGCCGATAGCGTGGCCGAGCCAGGCCGAAAAGATCTGAGCCAGTGAGGCGAGCATGGGGGGCACGGACGATAGCAGCCCGATCTGTGCGGTGCCGGCACCCAGAAACAATGCAAACGCGGACAAATAGGTTTCGCCTATGCCCGCCATAACCGCGAACGCGCCCGAATCTTTGAGCGAGTGTTGCAGTGTCAATTCTGTTCGTGGGTTGCTGGAGAATGTTGCCATGCGAGGCTGAATGAAGCTGCTATTGCGGTTAAGGGGCGCTATTGTGCCGTGTTCATTAGCAAACCGGTATACGGTTCTGCAATTCAGGTGGTAATTGCGGCTGACTTTTTGCTGAAATGCTGTATAGAGTTGGGAGGCTTTCAAAGTTCGTTGAGGTTGACCACGAGAGGGGGATTGACCATGTGGGGAGTGACCAGAGCAAGAGTCTGTGCATTGGCGTTGACCGCGATGCACTTTGTTTTCGCAGGACAAATTGCCCAGGCGGCGCCGGACGATTTCACAGCCACGGCACCTGATCTGCAATGGGAGCGAATACTGGAAGCCGCACCCTGGGGCGAACGCGCTATGCCACGCGGCGGTTTGCTGGACGGTTATTTCTATGTCCTCGGCGGGCGTGCCGGCGCATTCACTATTTATGGCGACACCTGGCGGAGCGCCGACGGCGTGAATTGGGAGCTCATGTCCGACGACCCCGGTTGGGAGCGGGCCTATCCAGAAGTTGAAATCGTCAAGGGGAACCTGATCCTGACCGGCGGCCAGGACCTGGATACCTTTTTCAACGATGTGTGGCGTTCGGCCGACTATGGCAAAACCTGGCAGCAGGTTAACGCGGACGCGCCCTGGGATGTCCGGGCCGGGCACCATACTGCGGTAATTGATGAAGAGATTTATCTGTTCGGCGGCGCGCGTAACTCATGGGGCCGAATCTTTTACCCGGAATTGTGGGTGAGCAAGGACCTGGGGGAAACCTGGGAGTTGCGGGCAACACTTCCCGAGGATATGGGCCGCGCCGGTATGCAGGTGGTGGAGGTCGGCGACACCATTTATTTCATGGGTGGCGATCATGACAAACCAGTGTTCTTTGCCAACTGGCCGGGGCGCCGCAACGATGTCTGGAAATCGGATGACAAGGGCAAGACCTGGGAGTTACTGGGTAATGCACCGTGGTCGCCGCGCACAGGTCATCAATGCGTGGCATACAACAGCAAAGTGATTTGTATCGGAGGCCATGTTCAGGGGCCGGAAGATGCAATAGGGCAGTACCTCGCGCACGACATGTGGGTTTGGGATCCGCAGGACGGGATGGATGGCTGGCAGCTGGTGAATAACCAGGTCTGGGGTTGCCCTGATACTGCCGACAGCTGCGGCAAGAGTGATTTTTTGCTGGTGATTCGGGATGACAAGATCTGGACCATTGGTGGCGATCGTGAAGTGTTGTCGCCGTGGCCGCAGGATAATGACGTCTGGATAGCTGAAATACCTGCCGCGTTGCGCGACTGACGGTTGACGGGTCGGCCCATGGACATAGAGCTTATCGTCGGCAACGAGATGCATCCGCAGCAGGTTGCCGAGTTTGCGGTCGAGGCTGAGAAGGCCGGCGTGCGCACACTCTGGAATTCCAACCTCACCAACGGCTTTGATCCCTTTATGGGGCTCATGCCAGCCGCTGCGGCTACCCGTCGTATCAGGCTTGGCCCGCTTGCGCTAAGCCCCTATGAGATGCACCCGCTAAAAATTGCCTATGCACTGGCGACCCTGAATGAAGTGTCGGGAGGTCGCGCGCAGATAGGCCTCGGCGGCGGCGGTGCGATGGCGCTGGCAATTCGCGATGGGTCGGTCAACCTGGATTTCAAGAAAATGCGTATCGTGCGCGGTGTGCGTGAGGCTGCGGAAATTATTTACCGGGTGACTTCGGGTGACTACTGGCCGGCCTACGAGGGCGAGATTTTCAGCCTGAGCCGGCCTGTTAAATCCACGTTCCTTACGGCTACCAGGCCCCAGATCATAGCCTGTTCCATGGGGCCGCAAATGTTGCGCATGGGCGCGCGCATTGCAGACGGATTGCAGGTCGGGGACGTCGTGCCTGACCGAATGCCGGAGGTGATGGTTGATATCGAGGCGGGTCTGGCTGAGCGCAGCTATTCCGCAGAAGATTTCCGTATCGGGAATTTCTGGGCCTGGCATATCAAGGCCGATCGCGAGAAGTCGTTGCACGAAGCTCGCCGCAAGCTCTTTTCACGCGCGGAATTGTTGCCGCCATATATAGGGCTCGATCATCTTCTGGATCCGGACGAGGCGCAGATCGTGCGCGACAATTTCCGCAACTTCATGATGGCAGACATCACCGGCAGTGGCGAAATCAAGGGCGTGCCGCCCGACCTGGTGCAACGGCTGATAGACCAGATCTGCTCCGCCGGCGACCTCGGCGATATCGACCGGGAGGTCGAGCGGTTCAGGCAGATGGAGCGGGCGGGGGTTACGGACCTCGCGATTCGAGTATTCGACGAGCCTTTTGAGGCCCTGCAAATCATAGCGGAACGGCTGATGCCGAAATTAACGCAGGCCGCCGTGTGAGGGGGGAATAAGCAGGCCTTTCTTCGGCATTTTCGTATGCCAGTGGGCCTTTGCTCTGGTACGCTATGGTTGGTTTTTACGCGGAGGATTTGGCTTGTACCGGATAATGGGCGATAGCGTGAGCTCCGAAGTGATGCAACGACGCTGGTCGCAGCTTCTCATGCTGGCACTCGGGTTGCTGGCGCTGGCAGCCGGCACGTTGGTGTACGTTGTCGATCGGCCGTCAACGACCGTTTATTTCATTCCGGACAGTTTCACCTTAGCGCAATCTACGCCGCTTTTTTTTGGTGTACTCGGCCATTACCTGCCGGCATTCTTCCATGCGCTGGCATTCGCACTGTTTTCCGGCGCGCTGGTCGGCCGTCGCTATATCGGGTTCATTTGCCTGGTCTGGTTCGTCGCAGAAGTCTTTTTTGAACTGGCGCAACTCGATGCCATCGCGTTCGCTATTGCAGGCAGCGTGCCGGGCTGGTTTGCCCGTTATCCGCTGCTGCAAAATATTGGTAGCCATTTCGTGACGGGACAGTTCGATACCATGGACGTGCTGTTTCTGTTGCTCGGATGCGGCACGGCCTTTGCGATCGGTATGCTCGCACTGCCGCAGTTAAAAAACGGGGAACGGATTCCTCGAGCCGTAACGCGGCCACTGCGACTGGCGGCATTGTTGCTGGTTACCTTCGTTGGGCTGACCTCGATCGTAGGCTCGGGCGGCACCGGCACATTTGTGAGCACAGCCGGCATGCAGCACATGTCGCAAGTTAGGCACTGACTCAAGCCCCAGTTCGTCCGCGAGTTCGCAGCCCCCAAAGCAGCAGGGCAAACGCCGCCAGCCCGGCACTGGCGAAAAACGGTGCGCGCGGGCCTAGCGTGTCCCACAGTAAACCGGCAATAGCACTTGCTGACAGTAACGCCAATCCGCTGACCAGGTTGAATACGCCGAATGCCGTGCCGCGCATGGCCGCAGGTGCCGTGTCGGCCACCATCGCCATCAGCACGCCCTGCGTAAGCCCCATGTACAGACCCCAAAGCACGATGCCGGCCATCGCCAGCCATACACCGGACGCAACGCCGAGCAGGATGTCGGCTGCGATCAGCGCAACAAAGCCGGCAACGATCAAACCCGGTCGACCCAGTCGATCGGACAGCACTCCGGCGGGGTAGGCCGACAGCGTGTAAACGATATTCATGACGATAAATACCATGGGGATCAGGCTCAGTTGCAGGCCGAGTTGCTGGGCGCGCAGTACGAGAAAGGCTTCGCTGAATCCGGCCAGCATCATGACAGCACCGATGCCCACCGTAATCCAGTATGGCTTGCGCAGTTGTTTGATTGAGCTCAGCTGCAGCGCAGGCTTGTCGACGCCGCTTTCCCGGTGCTGCTTCGGTTCGTGGACACCGAACCACAAAATCAGTACTGCACATGCGGCCGGGGCTACTGCAAACCAGAACACCCCGCGAATATCGCCTGCCAGTAATATCATGAGGCCCAGTGCCAGTAGCGGCCCGATAAACGCACCTGCTGAGTCGAGTGATTGCCGCAAGCCATAACTTGCGCCGCGGGCGGTCTCGGGTGTGATATCCGCAATCAGCGCATCTCGCGGGGCACCCCGGATCCCCTTGCCGATCCGGTCGACGAAGCGGGCCGTGACAACCCAGCCCGCCGTCGACGCGAGGGCAAAGACGGGTTTGGTTAGTGCCGCCAGACCATAACCTGCGAGTGCGAGTGGTTTGCGTTTGCCCAGTTGGTCGCTCAGCACGCCCGAGAAAACTTTCGTTACAAGGGCAATGGCCTGCGCCAGACCCTCCACAACGCCAACAGCCGTATAGCTCATGCCGATGACCGATACGAAGAATACCGGCAAAAGACTGTGAACCATCTCCGACGAGACGTCCATGAACAGACTTACGAATCCGAGAGCCCAGACTCCTCGCGGGATGGTTTGCAAGCGACTTACCCGCATAGCGCTGTCGCTCACGTCGCGCCCGGCCCGTTAGTTGATTGCCGGTATCACGCGCTCACCTATGAGCTTGATAGCCTTTTCTGGCTCCTGATAAACGCGCAAACAGATGTCAGTCAGGCCCGCTTTCTCGAACTGCCTTATCCGCTCGATCTCATGATCCAGTTCACTCTCGGGTGAGCAGGAAGTGCAGCAGCGGCAGAGTTTGTCTAGTAGATCGCGCGGAACTTCGGGTATCTCGGATGTCTGGTTATAAAAGGCCTTATTCAATGCATCGGTGTTGTCCCAAATCACCTGCATCTCCTCTTTGGGCAGAACCTCGTGGTAATAGGCGGGCCAGGGTGTGACGCGCGCAGCCAGCCACATGCGGCATTCTGCCAGCGCTTCCTCCGGGTCTTCCTTGACGTGCCAGGCCCAGAAATTCAGCAGCCTGAAATCATCCTTGTACGAATTGTGCGCCTCGATTTCCGGGTCGATCGTCGCACGCACCGCCGCGACATGCTCGGGATGATGGTCGCCCAGATAAATGCCCTGTGCATATTTGGCGCTCGACTTGAGCAACTGCGGCCCGCCGGCGCAAACATAGATCTTCGGCAGCGGTTGCGTGACCCACCGGGCGTTGTACCAGCGGACCGTGTAAATTTCGCCCATGTATTTCATCAGTTCGCCGGTCGCCATCAGGTCGATGATATCCACGCATTCACGCATCGCGCGTAAACGGCGCTCGGTTTTCATGTCCATTGCATAGGCTGTGCCGCCGTCGCCGGCAGAGATGCCGATTTGAGCTCGGCCCCCGGCAATTTCGTTCAGTGTCAAAAGGGCGTTGCCCATCTTCAGCGGGTGCAGCTCGTAAGGGGATACGGCCACCGGGCCAAGGCGTATTTTGCTCGTTGCACGCGCGGCATCGACGAAATTGACGAACGGATCGCGCCCATCATGCATGTTCGAGGTCCATATTCCCTCGAAACCATACGACTCCGCTAGTTGCGCAAGTTCTGCCAGTCGTTCCGGCGCGCTATTCGGTTCAAGTATCAGGTTGAAGTGCATAACGGTAGTTCCCCCACGATTATTTATCGTTTGTTTCGATATCGAAAGTTACAGCCTAGTAGATATGTTTTTCCAACATTTTTTCTAACTCTTTTTTGATATTGCCACGGAATGGTTTCAACAGCATGCCAAGTGTCAGGGTAACCGCGATTTGATCGTCGACGATGTTGATCTGCCCTGCGGCGCCGCTGCGCTGGAAATCCAGGCAATCGTCTGTTTCCCATTTGCAGCTCAGCTGAAGTTCGTCCGTCAGCTCGTCCGCGATTTCCTGCAGTTGATCGCGCAGTGCTTCTTTAGGCATCGTGAACACTTTACTCATTTCAATATCGGCCATGGCTTCTGGACCTCCGATTACCAGACTTGCGATTGTATTGCAGCAGTCACCCAGTATCCTGTTGTGGAATATACGGGTGATCCGCGCAGTGTTAATAGACGCACATTTGTACTTACCATAAGTTCCGCGATAATTATTGTAATCTATTGTTTTATATAATTAAAAAAAACCAATCGAATCCGATTCAAAAGCTTGTACGTATATATAGGTATACACTTGTACACTAAAAAGCGTATAAGTAAATTATCGTAATCAGAAAGCATCGATTGCGAAGTTGTCAGCCTTCAGGCGCTATCGGCTTCGAAGGCCGGCAGGGCAAGAGCAAATTCAGCCAGAGGAGAGATCATCATGGCTACTTTGAAGCAGGAAATGAAAACCAAAGAGTCCAAAGTCAAAGAAACTAAGGGCAAACAATCTATTGGGTTTTTGCGGGCCTCCGAAAGGGCGAATACCGCCGTTTGCGATGTTCCGCTGAACTTCCTGAGCGACCTTGGCATCATGCCTGAACAAATGGAGTCGCTGAAGGTTGCCAGCCACAAATTTATCGGCGGTATGTACGAGAAGCTAGATAGTATGGCCGAGGCGCCGGGAAAGGTTTATGACTCGATAGGCGCGAAATTTGCATCGCTGGGATCGCCTAAGCCTAAAAAGGCGGCCCAAACACCGGTGGTAAAACCTAAACCGGCTGCGCCCGCTGCGAAAAAAGCGGCCGAGGCAAAAAAGTCTTCGCCTAAGTCCGCGGCAAAAGCCGCACCTAAAGCGAAGTCGAAAGCTCCGGCTAAAGCTAAAGCAGTACCCAAGACGAAAGTTGCTGCCAAATCGAAAGCCGCAGCCAAGCCGAAGTCGGCGGCGAAGGTTGAACCAAAGCCAAAAGCCGATCCGACCCGGCAGGCCATTGGTGCCATGAAAGCGCCGCGGCCTGGCGAAGGCATTCATTGAGCAGAGCAGATCTAGCACGGGCTCATGGTGAGAAGAAGTAAGGGCAGGCCTTCGGCCTGCCCTTCGCTTTGGGTGGTCTTTCAGACTCGCTTGTTGTGTGCCTGGCGGGCCTGAGCGTCGTCGCTCAGGCGTCAGTTTGCTGAGTTTGCTGAGTTTGCTCAGCTTTCTCAGTTTGCTCAGTTTGCTCAGTTTGCTCAGTTTGCTGAGTTTGCTGAGTTTGCTCAGCTCTCTCGGTTTGCTGAGTTTGCTGAGTTTGCTCAGCTCTCTCGGTTTGCTGAGTTTTCTCAGCGTTCCCGGTGCTGGCATCAGGTTGCTCGCCGTCCGCTTGGCCGCTAGCCGATTGCTTGATCGACTTTTTCTTTGCCTTTTTGGGGGCTGCCTTCACTGGGGGCTTTTTTGCGCCGGATGCTTTCTTCGTGGGCTGGGTTTTGCCGGCCGGGGGCGTCCAATTCCCTGCACCTGCCATGCCGCCGACGAATTTAGTCAATCCACTGGCCTGCATTACCAGTAGGTCGCCAAATTTTTCATGGGCGTCGCAGATGCCGCCATAAAGAACCCTGAGTACCCTGCGATGCGATTCACGGACTTTTTCGGCGCGTTCTTCGGGATAGCCAAACTCTTGTAAAAATTCCAGTGGTATCTCGGCCGCGGTTTGGTGGATGTTCTCAACAGACGTAATTGCATTCTTGAATGACGATTGCATCATGTTATTGACCGCGCTGATTCTATCTACAATAGTCACTTATCAAGCCTCTCGTGGGGTGTTGTCCGGTGCCCAGTGTTTGGCGCCCGCAAGAATGATATTTATCTGGTCTATCGTGCGCTGCTTTAATTCATCCCGCAGCGTGTCATTGTCGTCAGGGATGGAAAGCAGGTGTGTGGTGTTTTCCAGCATGGCTGAGACTATCAGGCTGGCAGCGACTTCACGAGTCTGCGGATTCAGTTCGGGGGCATAGGTACTTAGCTCGGTCGCTACGCGGCTGCCGATAAACTGCAGTTCGTCGCGAATCGCATCCTGTAGCGCCTTGGTTCCTCCCGTGCGCGATTGGTTAACGAATTGCAGCAAATTGGCGTTTTCGGGAACGTAGCGGAAAAACGCATCCGCGCAGCGTTGAACAATCAGTTCCAGTGGTTCTTTGTCATCAAATGAGCCACGCATCAGGCGCCGCAGGTTCAGACCCAGTTCGTCGACCATCGCCAGGCCGAGTTCTTCCATGTCATCGAAATGGCGATAGAAAGAAGTCGGCACCACGCCCGCCGTCTTGGCAACTTCGCGCAGGCTGATCGAGGCGAAATTGGCGCCAAAGCCAATTATGGCCAGCGCCGAATCAATAAGCCGGTTGCGTGTGCGCGCTTTTTTTTCTGCCCGGTCCGCCACGTCTTCAGTTTGCTCCTGCGGTCATGGTCTAGGTATAAATCAGTATACACTTGTATACCGGAAACACGCGTTAATCAGTGCGTTATGCTTAACAATACATACCCGGGAGGGCACAAAGATGACGTCAGATAAAGCGGCAAAATCAAAGGATACTAGTGACGGTGGTTTTCTCGACCATGCATTCAAGACCGGCATCAATGCAGCGGAGAGCATCCATAAAACTGCGTTCGAAATCCCGATCAACTTGCTCGAAGGAATGGGGGCGCCGCAGGATAAAGTAGACATGTTGCGTGACAAGAGTCAGAAAATGATAGGTGAGCTTTACTCAACGATTAACTCTATCGCCGCCCAGGTCGTTGCAGCTAGACCGAAAGGCCCCGATAGCGGTTCTAAAGATAGTTGAGCCCAGGAACACAGCAAGGAAAACCACGCTAGGAGACATAGACACAGTCCGTCTGCCCGGGGCGCCCAGCGTCCCGAGCGGACACTGCGCCCTGCAGCTATAATTTAGCTGCCACGTTCTTGTTCGTAACCAATGGCCTAATCGCGTCCATTCCGAGTCCCAGGAACGGTTTAGGGGTGTTTTTCTTGATTACTTTAACGATCTCTTCTTCAGAGATTTCCTTAGTCTCGCCGTAGCCATCCATAAGCAACTTATGTAGGCCGTTCTTCACAATTTTTCGAAACGGGAAGGGCGTCGCAGAAATGCTCTTTTCATAGATCGCTTTGGCATTTTCCGTAAATTTAAAATCCGGCATCGGAGGCTCCTTATCCTGTGAGTAGCGTCAATATAAATCAACTACCGGTACAAATGAACTACCCGCATACAGCATGCCGGCAGCTACGTAAAAAAGAAAAGGGTGATTAGTGGCGGCAAGCAGATGATCTCTGTTCGAGTAGCCAGCCGCGCACTGCGACACCGAAATCGTCGTCGCGCAAGAACGCGCCTCTGCGGGTCGAGCCGCTGCTCGCTGGCTAATTCCTGTTGAGCATAGCACCTGGTTGTCTGGGTCCATTGCTGTCACCCTTGCAACAAAGCACGGGAGCGAATGCCCCCGTGCGTGTCGTGCCACTTACTTAACTTCGGCCTCAACCTTTGCAACAACCTTGTTGTCTTTTGCGGCTTTGTTAACGTCTGCTGCCAATTTCTTAACCTCGTCAGTCATCCGTTCAGCAGCGTCCGCGCCGAAATCCATTGCCTTGGTAGTCAGTGAATCGATAGAGCCATACATCCCGCGGAGCAAGTTGCGATGCTTGACCTTCAGCTCCGTAGCTGTCTCTTCAGAAACACCTACTCCCGGAAGCATGTTGAGCGGGATTTCCACAGCTAGCTGGTGCATGCTCTCGGCAACACCCAAACCGGCCTGGAAAGAACCCCGCAGAACACCAGCGAGACCGCTTTTTCCGGCTTCCTTATGAGTTGTCTGATTAACTTTACTCATGACGTGCTCCTTCGTTACGTCGCAAGCCCTTTATTCAGCCTGCATAATCCTTATACATCTTTTGTGTACATCTGTACACAAGTAATTTAGTATTTAGGCTGTGGAAAGTACCTAGATGGCTAGACGTTATCTAACTATATGTTTTTTAATATTTAATTGAGCAATCCGACGCAAGTGCCAAACGGTACATATGTTTCGAATACTCGCGGTAACGGCTCGCTGCCCTGATTGCGGCTTTCCCTGATTACCATCAGATATAACTTCGGTAATTACTTCTTATTGGAGGGAGGGGGTCAAAGCACAATGCAGTCTTAGGGCATACTTCAGAAACGGCCGGTCAGAATAATTAGCGAGGGACGGGTAATGACAAATTCATCACAGGGTTCGGCGGCACCGCGGGTCGGACCAGAAATTAGCGGAGCGTTTTTGCACGGCGATGACGCGGAGCATAAATCGACGGCGGCGTCGGAAACAAAGCCGGCGAGCAGGCCAATCTCGCGTAAGCCCGTCTGGCCGGATTATTTTGCCCGGCTCGGACAACCCGATGCAGCCAACTGGCAGTATCAGGGTTATTGGCGTGACACTCTGCGAGTCTGGCGTGCCTATTACGGACTGGTGTTCTTGCACCCGATTGTCACCTTCCACGGGATGCGGCGTTTTTATACGAGTCTGGTGTACCGCACCGGTACCGACACGATGGGTAAGGTTGCCACACCTATATTCTATGTCCTGACACCGTTCATGATGTTGCTGACACCGTTCGTGTCGATGCTGGCCGTCGCTATTGCGCCGCCATTCATGAAAGCGATCGGAATCGAGTTCCCGGCCATGTTTTCGCCCTTCAAGTTTATGGGTTGGGCCAACTACAACGTCATGCTGGTCACGATGTTCACGCTGCACAGTTACAAGCAGCATCGTCTGGACTGGGATCCGAGCATGGCGATTAAGCATTCGTCGAAGATCTTCTGGAATGACTTTTTTAGTGAAAACCTGCCCGAGGGACATCGGGCCACCATTGAATACGCGGTCATTACCGACGGTCGTATCAACGGCGAGATACCGAAAGATTCATTCGTGATAAAACCGGCTACCGGCGGCGGCGGTAACTACCTGCGGACCATGACCTGGGACGAAGAGGCGGGGGTCTACCGCTGCGAAGATCCGGAGAAGCCGGCTGACGAGGCTTCCACGTATACGCCCGAGGAGTTGACGAAGTGGATCAACGATACTTATCACGGCAGTTCCCGAACCCGTGCCGTGGTCGAAAAGCTTGAACGCGCGCGCGCGCCGTTTCCGGTCAGCAGCGTTCGCGTCATGACCTTCAATGCGAAGGATCAGGCAGAGTTGCTTTCAGCGGTGTTCCTGCCTGCACCTGAAGGTTCAAATTCGACAGCCTACTTCGACCTGGATACCTATCTTATGAATTACGAAGAAGGTACCCTCGGGCAGCCGATCCGGCCGCAGAGTGACGGCAAATACACGGGTGTGCCGGTGCCGGAGATGGATGAAGTTATCGAGGCCTGCATCGCCATGCACAACAAGTTGCCGGCGCATGTGGAAATTAGCTGGGATGTCATCCTGACCGAAGACGGCCCGGTTTATCTCGAAGGTAATGTCATGCCGCCAGGCTGCGATTACAAGCTGACGGTGTTCAAGAAGTGGGCGAACTTTAAGTATCTGAGGGACAAGATACTGGAAGCGAACCTGACCTAAAAGCTTTATTGCCGGAGCAGACTTTGACATGGAAGGGTTTTATTTGGACGAGCTGCATCTTTACACCCTGGTTAAGTGGTTTCATATACTTGGTATATCGATTGGCTTCGGGTCGAACGTTACGCACGTTTTCTGGCTGATATCGGCCAATGTTGATGCGGTAAACGGCTCTGAAAAACTTCGGGTCGTTAAGAAAATCGACGACCGCCTTTCAGTGCCGTGCTATGCGGTTGCCATCAGTTGCGGCGTGATAATGTGGCTGTGGAGCTGGCCGCTGATGTCGTCGTGGATTATCGTCAGCCTGGTGCTATCCACGATCCTTACCGTCATGGGTATAAGCTTTGGTCCGTTCATGAAGAAGTGGATCAAGTTGGCTGCCGACCAGCCGGAAAGCGACGGGCTGCGCATACTGTCCAAGCGTCTTACCCTGTGGTGGATATCCATTACCTCAGGGGTGCTGTTCATTATCTATATGATGATCTGGAAGCCCACTTTCTGGTAACAGTGTCCAGGTTGTTGCCGGGAACCCCTCCACCTTAGCCTTGGGTTATTTGTTACAGCCCTTTGTTACGGGCCGGTTTTCATGTTTAATCCGGTCTGGATTCAGAGGTGTTTATGGCTATCTGGCACAGAAAAACAGATCTTCCTGATATTGTTCCGCGCTTCATGCACTGGCTTGAGCAGCGCAACCCGGGTGAAATCGAGTTTCATCAGGCCGTCTATGAAGTGGGTATCAGCGTGCTGCCTTTTCTGCGCCAGCACCCTCAGTACATGGAAGCCGCTATATTCGGGCGATTGACTGAGCCCGACCGAGTTATAAGTTTTCGGGTCGTGTGGCAGGACGACCACGGCAAGGTGCAAATTAACCGCGGTTATCGTGTCCAACATTGCAACGCCATTGGCCCTTATAAGGGCGGTATCCGTTTCCACCCCTCGGTTAACCTGAGCATCCTGAAATTCCTCGCCTTCGAGCAGACATTTAAAAACAGCCTCACCGGGTTGCCGATGGGCGGCGGCAAAGGCGGTTCCGACTTTGACCCCAAGGGCAAGTCGACCGGTGAAGTCATGCGTTTCTGTCAGGCGTTTATGACGGAGCTGCACAGGCATATAGGCCCCCACACTGACGTGCCTGCTGGAGACATAGGTGTCGGGGGCCGTGAGGTCGCCTTCCTGTTCGGGCAGTACAAACGCCTGACCAATCAATTTACAGGTGCGATGACAGGCAAGACATTGGCGACGGGCGGCAGTGAGATTCGTAAGGAAGCAACCGGCTACGGTACGGTTTACATGATGGAGGACATGCTGCGCGTCCGTGACGATACCCTCGACGGGAAAACGGCCGTTGTGTCAGGCTCCGGCAACGTCGCGCAGTACGTGGTTGAAAAGCTGATCGAGCTTGGGGCCAAGCCGCTGACCCTGTCAGACTCTTCCGGCTTTATTTATGACCCGGCCGGTATCGATACGGAGAAGCTCAATTGGGTGCGGGAGCTCAAAGATGTCCGCCGCGGCCGAATCAAGGAATTCGCAGATGAGTTTGGCTGCGAATACTACGAGGGTCAGCGGCCCTGGGCAGTGCCCTGTCAGCTCGCCTTTCCATGCGCAACCCAGAACGAACTGGAGCTTGAAGATGCACGCAGCTTGATCGGTAACGGTTGCATCGGCGTGGCAGAGGGCGCCAACATGCCATCTCGTCAGGGTGCGATCGATGCCTTTCAGCAGGCCAGGATTCTTTTCGCCCCGAGTAAGGCTGCCAATGCGGGTGGCGTAGCGGTGTCGGGCTTTGAAATGACCCAGAACAGCATCCGTATGTCATGGTCCCGCGATGAGCTCAACCGGCATCTTCGTGACACCATGACCAAAATTCACAACCTCTGTGAGCATTACGGTCGCGAGAGCGATGACTACGTGAACTACCTGACTGGCGCCAATGTTGCGGGCTTCGTCAAGGTGGCGGACGCAATGCTTGGCTATGGTGTCATGTAGTCGGACAACCCTGCCGTTTATGCAACGGCCTTGGTCTTCCGGCGCAGCATGCCTAGCAGGCCGAGCCCCGAGGCAAACAACCAGGCGGCAGCCGGCACCGGAACCACTGCCGGGCCGCGTCCCGGGGTAGGTTCGCCGGCCGCGAAGTCGATTGAATTATCGTTACTGTCGGTGCCTAGCGTGTCGCGCGACAGGCTGACTGCGCCGCTTACGTCCAATGCAAATGCACCCTCACCGGCATTGTAATTGCCCGCATCGCCGTACTGGAGTGCGTCAACTATTTCCATCCCGTGCAACAAGTGCAGCGCATCGGGACCGTTTTGCCAATCGACATTGGCGATAAAGTCACGTTCCATTGCCAGATCAAGGTTGGCGGAAGAGGTCGCGATGAGCGCAATGCCATCTTCAGGAATCACCAGGCCGCTTAAATCAATGCTGCGGTAAACCTGACCATCGGCGCCATTGATGCCGGCAAGGCTCCAGCCTGTCAGGTCGGTGCCCGGTGTGCCGTAAAGTTCGGTGAACACATCATCCGGGTCGGTGCCCGGGCCGTCATAGAGGACTTCCTGGATGACCACGGCCGCCTGTGCCGACCATACTGCGCCCAGAGACAATACCATTGCCGCCAGGATGTGTCCTCGATTGAATTTACGCATAGCTAGCCCCCTCTCTTTGAATGTACTGGTGGTTCAAAAACAGCGACACTATGTGATGCGGGAGCGTCAGGATCAGCAGGCAAAACCGGGCAAATGGGATGCTTTTGGGTGCATGAATTCAATCCGGCCATCTTGGCGCGATTTGTCCGCAAGCCGGCTGTGATGAGCAGTCAGGCCTGCGGCTTGCGGATTACCGTAATGGCACGTGGCGGACCGCTGGCCGACAATGATCAAAACGGAGACAGGCGAATGACCAAAAGGTCCACCATGAAGCCCTTCGAACCGGGCGATATCTTTCTGGGATGCACCTACCTGTGTGACCCGCATGACGATCACAAAGGCGATGGCCGCATCCTGCAGTTCGACAGGCACATGGTGCCCAAGGGTACTCTGTATACGGAGGGCACCAGTCATTTGGTCGTCAACCTGCGCTTTGCTCCCGACGGCACACTCTGGGCTTTCGATCCGTTTGAGTACACCGTGGTGCGAGTCGGTATCGATGGCCAGCAATTGCCCAATCATGATTTCGGCGAGCGTGGCTGGGGAAATGTATGTTTCGGTCCGGCCGGACAGGTTTACCTGGGGGAGTATCTGAACGGCGACAAACCTTACCAGGGCGGCGACATGAAAACCCTGCCGGGCACGAACGTCGTAGGCTACGGCC
>Ga0209536_100007914_pt1 | contig 16048 bp, 18 predicted proteins | sample DeeMarSeWOR28_12_FD_187461 | JGI IMG/M metagenome (GOLD analysis project Ga0209536, IMG submission 187461) | Marine sediment microbial communities from White Oak River estuary, North Carolina - WOR-2-8_12 (SPAdes) (version 2) | ecosystem: Environmental > Aquatic > Marine > Intertidal zone >...
CGCCGTTGATCGTCAGCGTTACGCCCGTATCGGGCGCCAGCGTGCAGCCCGGCAGACACATCAGCGTGATGCCGGTGCCCAAGGTCAGGTTGCTGGCGATCTTCCACGTACCACTCGGCACCACGATGAAGGTGCGGCCGGCCGTGACAGCCGCGTCGAACGCCGGCTTGTCGTCCGTCGTACCGTCCCCCGCCGCTCCATGCTCGGTGATCCAGGCGTAGGCCGTGCCCACGTCGATGGCGCTGGCCTCCAGGTCGTCCACATCTTTTTTTGTCCAGCCGCAGGCCATGACGTAGGTGGTGTCGGTCGTGCTTTTGGTGCTGGCTGTCGTGCTCTCCTGCGCCGTACGGTTGCCGCCGGAGCTGGCGAGTGTCAGCACGTTACCATTGATGGCGTTGACGCGGTCTATCTCGCGGTTCGGATCGTCCGCCGGGTCCGGGTAGTTTCCTTCATCCCACCACGCGACATTGAACGGCGCGGCTGGGAAGCGTGACGCATCGTCCACCGTGATGGCCGTTGCTGTTGCCGAGTACGTGCCGATGACTCGTGTTTTCGCGAAGTTCTTTTTGTTGTCCATGTCAGACCATCCGTCCACCAATGCGCTTTTTTATGACGCCCGAGAGGTGCGGCGCCACGATCTTGGCCAGCGTGCGGCCATCGGCCTCCAGAATCGTCACCACATCGCCGCGGCCCAGGAGCTTCTTCGCGTCTGTCAGCGGCACCACCGCCTCAGGGCCAGCCTCACCGACCAGCGCGAGCGTCGGTTGCATGACCAGGCCGCCCTCGGCCAGGCCGGTGATGCCAGCCATTGCCGCGGCTTTGCCGCCACCTGCGGCAGTTGCCGCACCGGCAAGCATGGTGGCGACCGCGCCCGCAGCCAGCCCCGCCGCCGCCGCAGGACCGCCGAACAGCAAGAGCGCCGTCAGCGGCCCCACCGCTGCCGCGTAGGCGTTGGCATAAGTCGTCATCGCAGCGGCCGCCATCTCTGCCGCCGCCTTCTCTGTGACAGTGGCGATGGACAGGATGGAGTACGCTAGCTGTTCCAGTCCCAGCGTGATAAGCATCTGGATCATGTTGGCCAAGATGTCCTGTCCGACCGCCTTCATCGCCTCGCCGAAGTCCTCGCCGTAGACAATGGCGTTGGCCACGGCGTTGGCGAATCCGCTTACGAACTGGTCAAAGATGTCGGTCAGCACCGTGGCGAGGTCCGTCATCTGCAGTTGCAGCGACTCGCCCCATTCCGTCAGCATGACCAGCGCGTTTGCCATGTCCTGATCGGCAAACCCCTGCATCTGCTCTCTGATAGCGCGGATCTTCTCTACAGCGGCCTCCCAGAACTGCACCTTCTCTGCCAATGCATCCAGCCCATGCGCGGCCTTAATTGCCGCCACGTCTATCCCGGCCAGGTTGTATACAATCTCCTGTGTGGGCTGCACGGCCGCGACTTCCGCCTGACTCAACGCGGTAATGGCAGTTTTCAGGTCTTGTATGCGCTGGCCGGATTGCTGCAGTGCCGGATCGCCCTCCTCGACATGTCGCACAATCTCCTGTTGGAACTTTTGCCAGACCGCCAGTTCCTCATTCAGCTTGGCCAGCTCATCCTTATTCACACCGTACCGCTTGGACACATCCTCCAGAGCCGTGCGCCGCCTTTCGTCTGCAGCCGCAACAGCATCGATGGACGCCTTGTGTTCCGCATTGGCAATGTTGCTCTCGGCCACACGCATTGCGTGCTGCTTCAGCGTGCCGATTAGCTTATCTAGTGCGTCGATTTCCTTCTTGATCTGCGCAGGGTTGCCCCATGTCCACTCTCCAGGGGCGATTTGAATGCCATAGTCATCATCCGGCATGGTCTTCTGCAGGTTCTGGCTGAACTTGGCGAACTTGTCCTGTAAGCGTTTCAGCCTCGCCTCGTGCCCCTGTATTTCCTTCTCAAGTGCAGACCGTTCTCCGTAGGCGGATTCTACCGCCTCTTTCGTTTTCCGCGCCTGGTCTTCTAGTTCCTCCAGCTTGGTGGTGAATGTAGCAGTCTTCTCCGCTGCCAAGGCTGTCGGCGTCAGCAGCGCATAGAGCGCCGCAGCAAAGGCGGCCATCGACGCTACAGCAAGCGTCATCGGGCTGGTGGCCAACGCCATCATCGTGGTTCCAAGTGCCGCGGCCGCCGCTCCGAGACTCGGAAGGAAAAATAGCAATTGCGAGACAACCAGCAGCAGCGGCCCGAGTGCCGCCGCAGCCGCCGCCGCCACAGCGCCGACCGTCTTTATCGATGGCGACAGCTTGTCAAACCACTCCACTATATCGCGTACAATGCCGATGAGCTTCTTGACCGCCGGCAGCAGCGCTTTGCCCAGCCCGATGGCAACATCGGCAATGTTGTGCCAGAGAATCTTGAGCTGGTCATTGAGGTTCTTTAATTGCTTGTCAGTGACCTCCTGCGTAGTCCCTTGCGCATCCTCCATAACTCCTTGCCAGTCTCGCAACGTATCAGAGAACCCTACAAAACTGAGAATCGTGCTCCGCGTCTTGACACCAAGACCGAGCTGCTCGAATGCCGCGGTTTTCGCCTCATCCGACAGCGTCCCAAGTTGCTTTTCCAGATCCTCAGCAATGTCTCCGAGGTTCCGCATCTCACCGTTGCTGTCAAAAACAGCAATGCGGTAATCCTTGAATGCGTCCGCGTTTATCACCGCCTTGCTCTGCAGTTCATCGATAGCGGTGCCCAGCTTGGTAGACGCCTCCGCCCCCTTGATGCCCTGCTTCGCCAGCACAGCCAATGCGGCAACGCCTTCCTCGATACTCATCCCCACATTCTTAATCGCGGGGCCGGCCTTGCCCACAAGCGCCTCGGCAAACTGCTCGACGCTGGCATCGGCCAGTGTGTTCGCCTTCACCAGCACGTCTGTGACCCGCACCAGGTTCTTGTAATTCTGCGCCGCATCGTCCGTGCTGAGGCCAAGCGCGGATTGCGCGTTGGCCGCCAGCGTCGTAGCCCGCGAAAGGTCGAACTGCCCAGCGGTGGCGAAGTTCACGATTCCGGGCAGAGCGCTGATGGACTGTTTCGCACTCAGGCCAGCACTGGCAAGGAAGTAAAACGCCTGCGCCGCCTCCTTGGCACTGAAGGTGGAGACCTTCGCGATATCTCGCGCCGCCTTCTCCATTTCATTGCGCATCGTGTCCGACAAATTGCCCATGATGGCCGTGGACTGGACCATCGCTTTCTCGAAGTCGCCCGCCATCTTGACCGCCCCAGCACCGACCAGCGCCATGGGCGCCGTCAGCCGCTTGGTCATCGTCATTCCAAGCGATTTGAGATTTTTCCCCCACTTCTCCAGAGCGGTACGACTCTTGGCCAGGCCGGCGTTCAGCTTCGATAGATCGAGCGCCGCACTGACAACCAGCCGTCCTACGTTGAAAGACTTAGCCATTACCTATCCCTGGGCTCGCCCTTGGGCGCATTCTTCTTCTCCGCACGCTTGCGCGAGTGAGCCAGAATGCGCTTTGTCGTCTCATCGCGATAGTCCACGGACTTCCGGCCCGTAAGCTGGCGATGCAGCTTGCGCAGATTGGGCCGCTTCTCGCGGTACCCGATGATAAGTGCGCAGACCTCATTGGCCCGGAGGCTCCTCTCGTACTGTTCGCGCCTGATATAGGCACGGACCATTGCAGAGAATTGTCCAGGAGTCAGAGTCCAGAATTCCGCTGGCTTCAGGCAGATCGGGCCGTAGGCTGTTTCTTGGATGGCCGCCCAGTCCCATCGTCTGGGGCATTCTTCTGTGCGGCCGTCGGTACGTTTGGGTCTTCCGGCAGTTCGGCAGCGCCAAACGCCTCCATGACCTTGTTCTGCACATACATCATCCGGTCCATGGCCGTTCCACCCGGTGCCTTCTCCACAAGGTTCCCCGCCTCGCGCAACGTAAGGTTGGGCTCCTCGTGCAGCAGACCCGCCCATAGGAGCGCGCGGACGTGCCGGAAACCTATTACCCGCGTTGCCTCGATAGGGTCTTGCATTGCCGCGCGCTGCACCTGCAATAGCAGGTATGGTATCGACATGTCCATGATGTCCTCGAATGAGGCCATCGCGTTCAAGTCGAGTTTGATAGCGCGCGGCTTGTCCAACTCAATCCGGACTCTGCCATCCTGGGTACTCATCAACTGTAAACAGAGCTAACTACCAGCGGACTGGCGCCCATGAGCTCACAAGTGAACGTCACAACGTCCGACTCCGGGAATTCATAGGACAAGTCCGTGATGATCGCCTGTCCCTCCTTGTACTCACCTCCGATAGGATGGGCGTTGACCTGCACCCAGACCTTTGTCTTGGCTTCCCATGTCGTCAGCAACAGCGCCCAGGCCGAATCCGCCGGATTGAGAGCGCCGTCACAAGAGACGGTCCATGGTGTCCGCGTGACAACCGCATCGGGCCATCCGTTGTCGTCCTTGTGCGTCGCGTCAGCCGTCTCGCTGGTGCGGCCGAACCCGCCGCCGCGTTGCTGTCCGATGGTTGCCCAGACTGCAGATGCGCCACCCGATTCATTGGTGTCGATCTTGACTAATACCTGCCGGCCTGCATAAACCGCCATTGGGGGATACCTCCAAAAACTAGGGTTTCTGGGGCATCCGGCCCTCCGACGGGGCAGCCGGCCCGACTACTTACGCGCGCTGCATGGAATATGTACGGCCTGAAAAGTGCGGCAGCGCGGGCACTTAATCAGGACACACGCCTTGTCTCCTTCCTTGAATTTGAACAGGAACCGCTTGCACTGCTGGTTCTGACACCAGGCCGCCAGCAGCTCCACACTATGATCTGTCTTCGACACTCCACCGATACTTCACAATTCCCTGTAGGACTGTGCGTATGCCATCAAACGTGGCAAACGCATCGACCTGCTCCTGGTCGCCCACTCCGAAGATGTCCGCAAAATTGTCTGCCAGCGACAGCGCGGCGCTGGTGAAACTCGCGATGGTCGCGTTGATGGCCGCGTTTAGCTGGGTTGCACTCTTGGAGTCGCTGTATATCTCGACCGTCACAACGCTGTCCTGGACCGCCGAGCCCTTCGTGTTGTCCGGCGTAAACGAGAACTGCGACAGCACCGCATAGGGGTAGCTCGCGTCCTGCGGCGCCATGAAAGAATAGACCGGGATGGCCGGCGATAACGCGCCCAAGTCCGTGGACAGGCGGGTATAAATCGCCTGCTGCAGCGCTTCGATGGGTATGCGTTCAGCCATTGGCAGCCCTCGGCACATCCAGAATGTCCAGCATCCGCCGGTAGAAATTTGCCCGCTCGCTCACGAAAGCCGGCCCAAGATAGGGCCGCTTCTTCACCCCCTCGCTGCGTGCCCGCTGGCGGCCAATGACGCGCCCCCAGGCGTTGGCCAGCCGGCCTGTCTGCACCGCCGCGGCCATGCTCCTTGCCAGTACGAACGGCTTAATGCCGTGGCGTACCGCCCACAGGTACAGCGGGGATCCCGGCTTGACGTTCGGCATCTTCGCCTTCTTGCGCTTGCGGGTCTGCTTCCAGGTCCCGAACTCTACCCACGCGGCGTAGTCTGCATCGCTGCGCACGTACCCGCGGATCACCCCGCGCTTGCTCTTGGTCGCCATTCGTGGCAAGAGGTTGCCAAGGAGGTGGCCGGTATCTCGTGGCGCATCTGCCCGTGCCTTCACAAGGATGCGCCGGAGAGTCTGGTTGATGGCAAGTGTCGCCCGCTTCTCCGTGCGCGGCCCGATCTGCTGCAGATTCACCAGCACGCGGTTGAGGTTCTTCACGTAGATGCCTTCGCGTCCACGCAAGGCAGCGGCTACTGACTGTGTATTAGCCACCCTCCTCCTCCTTGCACCAGACCTCCAGCATGATGTTGCGCTCATCCACGTTGCGAGGCGCGCCCGCCACGTGCAGCACGCGGCCGTCATGCAGCAACCTCGATTCCGAGGTAAGCGCCGCGGTATGGCGCATGATGACCTTGTGCGTGTGTTCCGCGTCTATCTGCGAGGCGTAGAACCGCTCGCGGGAAGAAATAGGCGCTATCTCTGCCCACACGTTCGCCGCATCCGTCCAGGTCTCGGTCTCGCCGCCCTTGCCGTCGGCCACCCGCACCGGGTTCTGGATCGTCACCTTGTGTCGCAGTCGGCCTATTTGCATCCGTATCCGTACCGCCGACAAATCGGCAGTAACGCCCTCTCCGCATCGGATCCCAGTGTCTGTGGCGCACCCATCAACATCTCGCGTAGCCAACTCTTCACGTGTAGTACCGCAGTCTTGTCTGGGTCGAAGTTCTTGTAGTTCTCCTGCTCGCAGTTCCAGATGGCGCACGGAACGGCCTTGATCCTGAAGTCCGTGCCGTTCCGTGAGTATCTGTCCAGCATGTCCCGCATGGTGCGCTGGTTGATCCCAGCAAACTCTGCCACGAGGTGAAGCACCGTGCTGCCCTTCTTGATCATCGCGTGGTTCGCGTCCGCCCACTGGCGCATGAACTTGCGCGTCTTGTCCGATACCTTGATGAACACCACGCCGGAGTTGAACGGCACCTTGCCATCGCGCACGGTGTAGGCGATATCAAACTGGCTCTCGAACACCGCATCCAGCGGGCGCAGTACAAGCGTGTCACAGTCCATCAGCACCACGTGTGCACCTTCCGGGGCCTCCTCGATGTATTGCGCCCAGTATTCCATTTTTAGGTCATTATTTGTCAGGAACGGTTGCAGCCACTTGCTCGGCGGCGGCCCCTTGACGTGTGCCACCACGAACTGCGCATCGGGGAAGTTCTCGATGACGCTGCGCCGCATTGCATCGAGCATCCACAGGTACTCATCGCCGAAAGCTACAGTGAAGATTCTCATGCTGTGTCGTGGTACTTTCGTACAAACCAGGTTCTGTTCTTGCCAAGCTCGATCCCCCTGCCGGGGAAGAACTCATGCACTGCCTGCTGCACGCCCCATTTGCGCTTCTCGGGGCTGCCCCCGATGTGTGTCTCGGGATGGTCCCAGTCGTGCCCGCCGATGAATCCGCCGGGCCGCACGGCTGGCCACCACGCTTCCAGGTCTTCCTTCACCCCCTCGTACGAATGATCGGCGTCGATGAACGCGAAGTCCAGGACACCGGGGAACATGGTCCTTGCGATTTCTACCGACTCCCCGCGCATCAGCACCGCGCGTGGACCGGCAAACGCCACCGCACTGCGGGCCTTGTTCTGCACGTCGCTCCAGCCATCTGCCGAATGCTTGGCGATCTCCGAGCCGCTCAAAGCATAGCGGTGGTCAGGCGCCACGGGCGCCCAGCGATCTACCATCAGCAGCGTGAGGTTGAGATGCTGGCGCAGGAGGTATTGAGACAGACGGCCGTCATAGACCCCGACCTCCACCCCGATGATGCCGTAGCGTTCGCCCACGCGCATCAGTATCTCGGATCCTCTGTCCTCAACGAGGCTCATACAACCGGCACCTTATAAGACCAGATTAGAGAATCGAACGCCTGCGGCACGTTGGTCACGCGCGCCATCGTCGAGATGTCGATACTCTCGCGGTGCTCGAACCAGTGGCCAACCAGCAGCTTGACCGCTGCCTTGATCCCGTCCGGCACATCCTCCGCGTTGCCGAACCCTGCCACGAACGTCACCTTCACCGCATCCTGCGTGCTGCGGATCGATGGCCATGACTGATTCCACGCCAGCCGGACGAACCCCGGCTCCACATTGGTAAACACGTCATACACCGAGGTGTTTAGCGTCTGTTCTGTCCCGTCATCATCGATGTACTTGATAGACGTGACGCTCGACAGTGGCGGCTTTGGCAGGTAGATCACCTCCGGCCAGTCGCTGCGCGTGTACTCGAACGTCTGGTCCACGCACTGCCGGTTTGTTTTGCGCTGAAATAGGTCGGTTGCGCCGGCTATCATGCTGCGGATCAGTGTGTCCTCGTCATCGTCAGTCACCCGGAGATGTCGTTTCACATCTTCCAGGTCCACCGGCGGCTGCTTTGCGGCTGTGACAACACGCAGGCCCATCACTTCTCCTTTTTCTTCGGTCGCCTGCCGCGCGGCTTTTTGGCGATGTCGCGCAGCAGTTCCGCCAGTCCCATCTGCACCCAGCGCTCAGCACGTTCGGGCGAGACATCTAGGATGTCCCCGAGTGCCCCGTACCCAGGTTTCTCTTTGATAATACGGATGTGCATGGGTCAAAAGGCGGCGCCCGCATGGCGAGTACGGGCGCCGACCAGAAAAGAGGCGCTACGATGTCGAAATCGCCAGCGTGCTCTGCGGGTACCGCGGCCCACTGAGGATCGCCACAACCCCCGCAAGGCAGGGACTGTCGGCAACTTCGGTGAGCTGCAGCCGCACATAGGGAGAGTCCGCCGCCAGCTCGTCGGCGTTCACCTCAACCACGATGACCTTGTTGGCCCCCGCGGTCGTGGTGTAGCCCGTGGCTGCACTTGCGGTCAGTGCGCCGAAAGCGCCGTTGGAGTCGCTCTTGACGCGGTACTTGAACGCGATGGCGTTGTTCCCAGCTCCGGCCTTCGAGGTGCACTCTTCCACCTGAATCTTGACCGTGCCGGTTCCGCCTGCGGCCTCGACGATTACGAACGAGATGTGTTCGTAATACTTCATGTTGTATACATCCGTAGCCGGGTCGGCTGCGTACGCATCAGCCACAGGCTGCAGAGCCGTGCTGATCTCGTTGTGTTCGGTGAAAATCATTTGATCTCAGTCCTCCAATCAGCCTCTTGCAGCCAGTACAACGAACGTGGAAAGGGTGTTGGTCCCCTTGTAGGGCGTGAGCGCCGAGGCCAGCCAAGGCTGCCCGTCACACTCGAAGATCCAGCGGAAGCAGGTCTCGGCGTAGTCGAAGCGTAGGTGAATCGACATGGCCGAATCAATGCCGCCGCGGGTGCCGGTGACATACCCGCGCATGTCGGCCAACACGATGTCACCCACATCCCCGATGGTCGCGCAGTATTCGCACGCCACCACCGGCCGCCCCTTGATCGTGTTGTTCTCTGGGTTGTAGATGCGCGGCTGGAGGCCGCCGACATTCTCCGTCTCGCCCACGTTCTTGACAGGCAGGAACAGGTTATCCAGTTCCGGCTGCACGTCGGGATTGATAAGCCAGACGGCGTTGGCCTGTGCGTTGGGATGCAGGCGCGCCCACATCTTCGACAGGTTGGCTGTCATGATGGTATCGGCGGCCTGGCTGGTCTCCTTGGCCACCGTGACAAGGCAAGGTGATCCGAGGATTCCGACGGGCTTTCCCGCGCCGTTGCCGTTCATGATGGCGTCGCCCACCTTGAAGTTGATGGCCGCAGTCGCTGCCCGCGTGATGTACTGCGTCAACGCCACCTGGCTGTTGTTCAGCAGCTTGTCGGTAACGTAGGTCAGGGCCGCCAACTGGTGCGGCTCGATCTTGACCTGGCGCAGTGTCGGCTTGCTGGCTGTGATCTGGTCCGCCTCGGCGATCCAGTACGCCAGCGCGCCACCGTACAGGGTTGAAGCCCTGGACGTTTCGGCATTGGCCAGGAACGTCAGAGACTCGCCCTCCACGGTGTAGTTGTCCGTCCGGCCCAGGAGGTTATCCGCCCCCTGGCTGAGGCCGTCCCAAATCATGGTGCTGAATGCAGGCGGCACGGTAAAGCCGCCGTCTGCGCCCACCCCCTGACTCATGCCGGTGGCGGCCGAGAACATGTCCAGGCGGTTGTCGCGCATCCCGCGGGTCGGGTCCATGGCGTTGCGCACGGCCAGGGCAAACTGCCCGATTGTGTCGAACCCGTGACGCCGCTCGGCCTCGGTATCTCGTGGCTCGGCGTGTACGACGCGTGGGCCGCCGTGGGCCGTCAAGGATGGGTCGTTGGGTGCGGGCCCGGGTACCGGCTCCTGCCCCATCTGGTGCGTGGTCTCCCTTTTCTTCTCCAGGTCGCCACGGCGCATGGCTCGCTGTGCAGCTTCGTACTTCTGCTCAGCGGCCGTCATCTCTTCTTCGGTCGGGTCGCGGTTCTCGTCCGCGGCCTTCTTGAGGATAGCATCCGCCTCGTTCTGCAGACGCCGAGCCTCAGAGTAATACTCCTGGCTAGTCATTGCGTGGTCTCCACGTGTAAAACTTGACCGCGCAAGCACCGGGAAGCTAGTTCTTGCTTGGACTTACGGTCGGTCCCGCCTGTCTCGGCAGCACGTGGATTCCGATGGCCTTGAGTCCTTATCCTGCGTCTCGGCGCAGGCCGTCGGGCTCTGGCCCTTCCCTATTACGATTTCAACTTATACACCGTGCGGTGTGCCAGGTCAATAGCAAGTTTCGTCATGCGCGCGCGCAGGCGTACTCGTTCGACTCTGCTAGGTTTGGGCTCGGGGATGGCCGCCCGTAACTCCCGCACCGCCGCCTCGAATGTCGAGACCCCGTCAATCAGGCCTTTTTCGGCCGCCTTCTGCGCAATCCATACCCTGCCATCCGCCCACTCGCGCACGCGGTCCCGGGACACCAGGCGCCCGTCAGACACCGCGGCTATGAAGTGCTCGTTTATGTCATCTACCCGGCTTTGAAGGTACTCCACCTGGGCCGGCGTTACCTTCGTCCCGGGCACGCCCGTGCCCTTGTATGCGCCGGTGGACAGCACATGTACCTCGATCCCCTCGGCAGCCGCCTGCTCGCTGGAATCGACCAGCACGGCAACCGTGCCGATGGACCCCACCTCTCCCGTTGCGTTGGCCGTGATCCTATGCGCCTGGCTGGCCACCCAGTAGGCGGCCGACGCCCCAAGGTCCTCGATATAGGCGTGGACTGGCTTCTCCTGCGCCAGCTCTCGTACGTCCTCGGCCAACTCGGCGGTCCCCGCTGTGGTCCCGCCCGGGGAATCGATGGCCAGCATCACGGCCTTCACCTCGGGATCCCGCTTCAGCATCCTCAGCTTCTGGCGCAGGGTCAGGCTTGATGTGCCGCCGTACTTGCTCCAGCCCTTCATGAGCTGTCCGGTGATCGGCACCGCTACCACGCCCGACTCGTCCACGCTGTAGGCGAGGTCCGCATCGATGTCCGGCTCGGCCGACATCGGCTGAATGACGCCGGATCGGATGCCGGCAATGGTATGGTATAGCCAGCCCAACTCGATCAGCCACGGGCCCATGTGGCGCGCCTTGCACTTTGCATCATGCATCATTGGTCACTTCCTCTCTGATATGCTCCACCACGGATTTGCTGCGCGCCTCCCATGTACCAAGTTCTGTGTCCATGTCGCCAAATCGCTGGGCCAACCGGGTCTGGCTGTTGGTGCAGTGCCACTGGGCAATCCTGGCCGCGGTCTCCGCAGCGCTCGTTTTTTCTCCTTGCTGCACCAACACCCGAAGCACTGGTAGCAGGGTTTCCACCACAAACTCGCGGTGCTCCCGGTAGAACCGATCAGCCCAAGCATCAAACGCCGGCTTGTGTGCTCTGTGTTTCCCGTAGGCGCGGCCCGCCGCTTTAGCCTCCTTGCGCAGGATGCGCAGCGCCGCGTCCTCGATCACGGGATCCCACACCGGGCCAGAGGCCGTAGACTTCGCCGCCTCCGGCCTCGGCTGCGGAGCGCCGCCCGTGCTGGGCTCCGGCGACTGCGCCGGGGCCTGGTTGCCCATCTTGCCCTCGGCCGCGTCCTGGCTGCGCACCATGTTGGCCGGAACAAAGTACGTGTCGCCGCCGTCGATGGGGTTCTCGTTCTCCAGCTCACGGATGTCGTTCTGTGACAGTGTGCCGAGTTGGAATCGCTTGGTGTAGTATTCGCCGCGCGCAGCCTGATCCCCTCGCAGCAGCCCGGCCACCAGGTGCTCGGCAAATACATCGGGCTCCCGCGGGAATAGCTTGCGCTTGATCTCCTGCTCCCAGCGCACAAGCCACGGCATCAGCGTATCGTTTACGTAGTCCAGCGCCAGATGCTCGACGTTGGAGTAGGTGGCGTGCAGTAGGTGCTGGATCTTGTGCGGGGTGATCCGGAACCAGCGGGCAATCTCCTCCACCTGGAATTGCCGGGTCTCCAGGAACTGCGCGTCCTCCGGCGGGATCCCGATGGGCCTGTACGTCACGCCGTGTTCGAGGATAGCGGTCTTGCTCGCGTTCTCCGGCCCGCCGTGGCGTGTCTGCCACCCCTCCTGCAGGCGCTTGTATGCCTCCTCCTCCAGCTCCTCCGGGTACTCCAGCACGCCGCCGGGGCGTGCACCGTTGCCAAAGAATCCGCTACCGAAGCTCTGCGCACCGAGGCTCAGGCCGATACTTTCCGCCCCGATCTTGGCCACGCTGTAGCCGACCAAGCCGTCATCGCCCAGGCCGTGGATGTGCAGCATCTCGCTCGCCGGCGCAATGTATTCCTTTTCGTGCTGGTCTGCTGCTACCTTGTACCGCAGGACACCACCCTCGCGCTCTATCGTCACTCGCGATGGATGGACCACATCCATCCACAGCCCGCCTGCCGTGCGCTGTTGCAAGATGTGTGCATAACCATTGCCCCAGGCCATGGCGTGCTGTGTGATCGTCTCGCGCCACGCCATCGATGACATCATGTCATTGGGCGCGTCATGTAACTTGCTGTATAGCGCATGTTCCTGGAATCGCTCCTTGCCGCGGTCCTTGCGCTTGTACGTAATCAGCGGCAGCCGCCCCACGTCCTCGGAGATGGCGCGCAAACATGCGAAGTATGCGGACAGTCCGACTGCTGTCTGTGGATTGACCGTCATCCCCGATGTCGTGCGCGCTCCAGCCACGGCCTCTGTCAGCCATAGCCGCGGATTCACCAGATCCGAGATGGCGGTCTCGGCCGCAAAGATTCTCTCTAACACACTCATTTTCTAAGGTCCCCCAGGGTGAGGTCTAGCCAGACAAGCAGGCCGACGCCCAGCGGGCAAAGTGGCTTGTGAAGAAACCACAGCCCACAGCCGATGGCGGCCAGCGCACCGAAGTACATCGCGGCCAGTATGAACTGCGGGAGTTTCGGCTTCGGGGTTGGCTTCTTCATACAAACCTCAGACCTCGCGTGCTGTAACAACACTTCTTTTCTTCCTGCAGCATGGCACGCCCCAGCGCCATCACCGTCGCCACAATCCCATCAATCTTCTGCTGGCGGTTCTCCCGGTTGGGCTTGATGTTGCCCGCCGCATCCACCACCACGCTGGAGTTGCTTGCCATCCACCTCAAGACAGGGTTGCCTCCGTGTACCAGACCGCCAGACAGAATTAGCTTTTCCAACTCTTTGGAGGGCGCGGACATGGAGGCAAACCCTTGGCCGAACAGAACCATCTCAAAGCCATCACCTTTGAGTTGCGTTGTGATCTGCATCGCGTTCCAGCGGTCTACCGCTATCTCTTTGATCTTGTAGCGCTTGCCCAGACCGTTGATATGCACGCGGATTGCATCGTAGTCCACGACGTTGCCCGGCGTGATGTGCAGATGGCCCTGCCGTGCCCACGTGCTGTAGGGCACGCGACGCTTGCGCTCTGCCTCCCGCGCCGCCTCCTCCGGCACCCAGAAGTAGGGCAGCACGTCATACCCGCCGCCCTTGCGCGGGAACAGCAGGACAAACGCCGTCAGGTCGTTAGTGCTGGCCAGGTCTAGCCCGCCATAACACGGTTGCTTCTCCAGCGACTCGGCATCGACCGTCGCGTCAATCGCATCCCACTGGTCCATCGAGAACCATCGCGTATCCTGCTCCGTGCGGACGTTGAGATGCAGGCGCTTAAAAAGGTTCTCCCGCACCGGCGCCTCGATGGCCTTCTGGCACTCGCGCTTGAAGTAGTCCAGGTCGATGGACACCCCGAGGTTTGGGTTGGCCTTATGCCATACGTCAGGATCGCGCCAGTTGTCATCGGGTTTGGCCTCGTAGATGACGGGCAGGAATGACGGGTCCTCGATAATCCCGTCCCGCACCTTGCTGGCGTAGTCGTGCAACTGGTTGCAGATTGACTCCCGCTCATAGTCCGAGGTCGTGATGTAGATCATCAGCGGCTGGCGCCGCGCTCCAAGACTGGTCTGCAGCACGTCCACCAGTTCGCTATTGGGCTGCGCGTGTAGTTCGTCTACGATGACGCAGTGGGAGTTGTAGCCGTGCTTGGTCCCCGCATCGGCACTGATGGCCTTGAACCGGGAGGCCATGGCCTCAATCGTAATCGACCTCTGATATACCTCGCACTTTGCGGTCAATAGCTCGTCCTGCAAAACCATGTGTTTGGCGATGCCAAACAGGATGCCGGCCTGGTCGGCCTCAGCCGCCGCGCAGTAGATTTCAGCCCCGGGCTCCTCATCCCTCACCAGCGCATACAGCGCCATGGCGGCCGACATCGTTGTCTTGGAATTCTTCCGCGGCAGGAATATGAACGCCTCCCGGTACCGCCGGCGGCCATCAGGCTGTATCCAGCCGAAGAGGTTGCCGAACACAGCCTTCTGCCAGGGCTCCAGCTTCAGCGGCTTGCCCGCCAGCTCGCCCTTGACGTGACGGCAGAAGTTCTCCACGAAGTACACGGCATCCGTGGCCTTGGTCACGTCGAACGTGCATCCGGCTCGCGTCTCCCATGGGTCGTACCCGGGAATCAGCCGCGTAAGCTCATCCCATTCCGAGGAAACGCTTTTTCTCTTCGAGTTTCGCGTCTTTGGGCTCGTTGTCGTCGGCAATGCGTATCCTTGCCCGGCTGCTCGGCGTAAGACCGAACTCTCTTTCTAGGCGCCCCAGTTGATCCGCGAGGTTGGCGGCTATACGGACCTTGGGGAACTCCCGGAACCCGATCACGTCCATTGTTTGGGTTACGCCATTCCATGTCTTCACAGGGTACTGGTCCCCGTGTTCCATCAGCCACTCCTCCGCTTCACGCCACCTTCCCCACAACTGGCAGTATCTGGCTAGGGCGTTAGTGTCGATTTTTGTTGCCACGCGCATTGATTCCAATTGCGGGGCGATCTTGTGCCACATGTGCCGCGCTTTGCCGCTTAACCAGCGCGGGCATTCTGGTGGTCCTTCTTCTGGCATTGGTTCGCCCTTGCGTGCTTTGCCACGCCAGCTTCCCCGCAGGTTGAGGATAGCTGTAGGCGTCGGCGGTGGTCCTCTTTGGCCCATGTTATGTTCCCTGCCTTGCTTTCTTCCCCGTCAGAGTCTGCCAGCGGTTGACGATCACGTCGCAGTACTTCGGCTCGATCTCCAGTCCGAAACAGCGACGGTTGAGCTGCTCGGCTGCGATGAACTGCGAACCCGATCCCGCAAAGGGCTCGTAGCACACATCGCCGCGCTTGGTGTGGTTGCGCAGTGGGATAGCGAATAGCTCCACGGGCTTCTGCGTAGGGTGGTTCTTCCCGTGGTCTGTATCCCGCCCTATTTCCCAGACGGATGTCTGTGACTTGCTGCCGTACCACGCTGGCTTCTCTCCCCGACGCCACCCGTAGAAACAGGGCTCATGCGCCCAGTGATACATTCCACTCCGCGTCAAGACGAAGCCTGGTTTCTTCCAGATGATTTGCCGATGAAGTAAGACATCAGCAGCAGCAGCAGCAGCAGCAGCAGCAAAGAAACCTTGCGTCAGGTGCGCATGCCATAGGTACCACGCGGCATTGTCGAGGAAGGGGAATGCAGCGCGGAAGGCCGCTTCGAGAAACTCTTGCAGCTTCTCCGCCTGCAGGTCGTCAGACTTGATATCGCCCCATTTCTCTTGATGGTCCGCAAACCCAGAACCTGGAATCCCGTCCTTCGTCTTCGAGTAGTTCACGCCATAGGGTGGGTCAGTGTTCAGCAGGACAGCTTTCTCCCCCGCCATCACCCGCTCCACGTCCTCTGCCTTCGTCGAGTCGCCGCACAGCAGCCGGTGATCGCCCAGCAGCCACAGGTCCCCTGGCTTCGTCACCGGGTCGTCCGGCGGCTCGGGTACCTCGTCCTCCTCGATGCCGTTGCCCGACTGCCCATTTATGGCCTGCGCAATCTCGTCCGCCGAGAAACCCGTGGCCAGCTCGTTGATGTCGCCGTCTGCCTTCAGCGATTCCAGCGCCTTGGCCAGCGCCCCGTCGTCCCAGGCCGCCATCTCTGCCGTGCGATTGTCGGCAATGGCATAGGCAGCAGCCTTGTTGCCGC
>Ga0209536_100007915_pt1 | contig 16048 bp, 7 predicted proteins | sample DeeMarSeWOR28_12_FD_187461 | JGI IMG/M metagenome (GOLD analysis project Ga0209536, IMG submission 187461) | Marine sediment microbial communities from White Oak River estuary, North Carolina - WOR-2-8_12 (SPAdes) (version 2) | ecosystem: Environmental > Aquatic > Marine > Intertidal zone >...
GCCTGACTGATCCACAAATGCATCATTTCAAGATCCTCAGCTGTGGTATATAGATCGTCTAGCAGATTTTTATCCTTCAGATAATCAAAATATCCATCCGTCTGATAGGTTAGGCTGAACCATCCGTCCATATAATCGGGGTATATAAACAGGTGCTTCCTGGAATATTGTTTCCTCCGGATGCCATCTCCCCAATAAGGATGGGTTATGTCCATTTTTTCATATAAATACCCGGGACTGACTCTTTTGTAATATGCCACCGCCTCATCAAACCAGCTTTCCAGTTCAAAGGGATCAAGCTGCGAGCCCCTGTCATGGTGATATTTATATTCTAAAATGCCTATTCGTTTCAGGTTAAAGGCCATGAGGAAATTCCGTTCATCCGGATCCTTCAACTTCATGATCTCCTTTTCATAGTCCTCTACAATCTCTCTGAATACTGCTCTGTCACCAAGGCATAGATTCACCTGAAAATATCCACGATGAGACCGTACAAAGTCTTTAATCAGGTTTATTGGGTAAAGCTGTGTGATGTATCCTGACCGGATCACCATATTCCTGTAAATGGTAGTCGGCGTGTCCGAGGGATAACGGGCATGAATCCATCGGATGAGTTCAGGAACCCGTGATCTATGATTGTACTGGTAAAGATAGCCCAGCACATTGTTGTAGTTGTTGAACAGGCTGCCGATAAAATACTGCTCATCCAGGTTCTCAAAACATTCTATGACACCATCGATATCACCAAGTGCGGCATGCAGGGTGGCCAACATATGGTATCCACCGCTGTGATCATTCGACAGTCTTCCATTGGGTTCATAACTCCCTTTTTTATAGTAGGTATCAAAGGCTGCTCTAGCGGATTCATTGGCAAATGGGGATATAATGTTTAGCAATGCGCTTAACTCCTCCTGCTGTGGATATCCGAAGGTCAGCCAAAGGCTGATGGCCTCATTCAACTCGATAGAAACAGATGATTTCAGCAGAGATAAATCCTTATAAAAGCGGGCGGCAAGTGATGGGATCTTTTGGGTTGTTCTGGATATAGCCCCTTCTATCAATGGATCACTGATGTAATAATTGTCATAGGCGAGTACCAGTATGAAGCGGTCAAGTTGTTCCAGGAAAAAAACCTGATCCTGACCCTGTTCCTCATAATAATTCAGGTCTTCCTGTATCAGTTCTATCAGATCAAATTTTATTTGTTGATTGAATTTTTTATCCACAAATTTCATAACCATATAGGCGTTGACCGACAATCCCAGACGGCTTTCGACATCAGCAATTCCTTTCAGGTAAGGTATCAGTGAGCCATTATACAAACGCTCCTCAATCAGGAGATAAAATGACTTATCGAAATGGTCAATTTCAACACTGTTGAGCAGCGCCGAGGCCTTATTCCTTACATCTTCCAAAACGGAAGCATTCTTCTTTTCCTCAGCATCATACCAGTAAAATCCACTTAAAGCCAGCATGATGAGTATAGCGGCAAAAGTGGCTATCTTCTGGGCGCCATAGCGCATAAAAGCCCTGGTCACCATTACCTTTCGCGCGCTTCTTTTGAGAAATTCACGGGTATCATCCAGGATCGTTTTGGATTCCTTCAATGACTCCGAGGGTTCTTTTTCCTTGTCGCCATACCGGTTGATCCACCATATATTGGGCTTGCATTGCTCGTACCAATTCTCAAAATAATTCAAGGGGCCTATGGGCAGCAGGAAGGAGCGGCTTTTTCCATTTTCTTTCCATCGATTTAACTGCTTCTGGAAATCGAGGAAAGTAGAATAGTATTCAAATTCTGTATTTGCCCACCTGTTTAAAGCCCTCCAGTTCCTGATCAGGCTTTCGTGGGTTATATCCAGCACGGAGTCCGGCGTTAGCGAATGGGTTGATTCCTCTTCTGTTAGAAAGGGCCGGATGAAAGAGTTTCCTTCCATCCTGAACAGATTCACTATCTCAGCGACCACATCGTCTGTAATTCCCGGCCGGTTAATGATGTTCGTTATCTCCTCCACCGTCATCCTGTTCCTTACAGCCCGGCTATTATCTATTTTCGTAAGACAGGCAAATGTCATGGCCACTATATTTTTACCATCCTTTTGCGAGATCGGCTGGTCCGGATGACGCTCATTATAGTATTCCCAGGCGCTTTCGTATAATCGGCTCGCGTGAATCTCGATGATCCTGTTCAACCCGGTCTCATGATAATAGGCATGTTGATATTCCGGGATGGTGCGGTACCAGGATACAAATTTCTTCTGATCTTCCTCAGGAATTTCCTTTACAGGCATTCCTCCAACCATGGCATAGTGGATCAGGTCCATTTCTTCATTGCCCTGATCGGCAACCAGCCATATCTGGCTCAGCGCATGCTGCAAAATAGGCAACTGGTCAATCCCCTCTGAAATATCATACACCAATCGTTCAACTAGCCGATTCGAGATCCGGTTGCCACTAAGCATGGCCGGTTCTTCGATCACCTGTTTAAGCTCCTTGCGTTTCAGCCTGGGGACGAAGAATTGTGAAAAGCCGATATGTTCAGGTAGTCCCCGGAAGGAAGAACATTGCCCGATATAATCCGACCGCATGGTAGTAGCCACGTAAATCGGCAGATCATATTGTAAAGAGAGTTTGGATGTTTCAAGGATCAGGTTAACCACAATTTGTGCATCGACCGAGGTTTTACCGTTTAGATAATTCTCCGGATTGGTAAAAAATTCCTCAAACTGATCAACCAGCACCAGTAGATTCGCAGCCGACCGCTTTCTCCTGGACTTTTCATCATCATCCATAGCCGACCAGGCTTCCGCATCCTCATCGATATAATATTCAGAGTTTTTGTACAGATCAATTAAAGAAGAATAGCCCCGTTTTAATTCCGTCGTTACAATATCTTTCTGGTAGGACAGCTTTTCAGCCAATGACTTCGACAGGTTTTCCAGCGGCGACCTTTCAGGTCGAAAATCAACCACCACCCAGTTGTTGTACTGAGCCTTAAAAAATCCGGCCCGCGCATTGGGAATAAGTCCGGCATACACCAGGGAGGATTTTCCTTCACCGGAGGCCCCTGTAATCATCAGGAATTTGTTCTTTTCAAGGAGCTCGCAGATCTGGTCGATCTGTTCATCACGTCCTTTAAAGTATAATGATTCCTCCTCGGTAAACGACCTGAGACCGGTATATGGGCATATGTTATAAGAATCAACCAATGTCATTGTTATAAATTATCAATCTTGTTTGCCACCATGGATAGTTGGTATTGTATACATTCCATTCTTCCCCCGGGTTCTCTTCATCCAGGGAATATCCATAAAGGATGTTCCAGAGAAAAATGGAAATATCGGTATCGGATATATTCGCCGGCATGTTTTCATAGGCATCATATAGCCTGTTATTGAAGGCCAGGGCGCGGCATATGCGCTGGTAGCCTACAAATTTGAAGGGAACATTCTTGATCACCCCGATGGAACCCTCGAGGTCATTTTTGTTGTTCTGTAATGCCAGGGCATGGGATAAAATCGTACGGTTGGGTTGGCCGGTCGTAAGATTCTCGATCTTATCAATTTCAGCATAGGAAGAATCAATTAAAGTTCGAATCCCCTCCCCGGAATATTTACTCAGGGATAGCTCCTTGGCAGCGAAGGCATAGATGGAAGACCTGTTCACCGGATTATTCAGTGATTTCACCAGCGAGATTGATTCTTCCAAATATCCATATCGTGCCAGTTCCGTCACCATCTGAGCGAGCATTCGAAATGAATGACTGTTGATCTGATTATTAAAGGCCCTGTAGTTGAAAAGATTGTTAAAATTATTCGTCTTGATCTGGGAATAGCAATACAACAGTTCTTCCGGATTACCCTGGTAAGCCATCTCTATACCCAGGTACAGATAGATCAGGTTCAGGTCCGAGAAGTCCGCGGCACTCCTTTCCTTCAACTTTTTCTCCAGTTTGACCAAGGTGTTTGACTTCAGAGGCTTACGCATGAAAAAATTAGGCTGAAACATGACAGCATTGTACTCACGCAACCAGTTTTCAAAATACATCAGCTCCTCGTTTGATGTATACAACTGATCAAAGAATCCATTGTCGATCACATAATCCATAAATGCCCCCGAATAATAATAGAAGTAATAGGAACGGGGTTCCAGCGGTTGTTTCTCCAGACGCATGTCAGGGTACAGAAACAGGAACTTTCTCGGTGTATTAAAATCCTGGGAACCGGTAATGCTGACATTGATATACCCATTCCGGTAGCTATCACTTACTTTTTGATAAAGACTTATGGCCTGTGTGAAATAATCAAATGCAGGGTGGCCGGCAAGAGATTTTCCCGATGATTCCACCTGCATCAATTCCATTGTCGCCTGATTCTTGTAGGAAAGGGCAAGCAGGAAATTCCGCTCATCGGGATTATTTGCCTTTTTCTCTATTTCATTACGATACATTTCATGGAAAAACCGATTCTGTTCAATATTCGATGCCTGGAGGTTAAGATTACTTGATACATTGGTGAATTCGTACAGGTAGACATTACTCAGAAAGAAATCATTAGGTGTACTGTTCCCCAATAATTCACGGTAGAAATCAATGCTGGACCATGAGCTCTTTCTGCAATATCCCGCTACAAAATCCTGCATTGCCTCTGTCTGATCATTCAAATAAAAAGTAGCCGCTATATTGGTCGCATTATCAGGACTGCTTTCATAAACATTGGTGTAGTAATTGTCAGTATAGTACCGCAAGCTATCCATACATGAAAGTGCCTGCCTGACATTGCCCTGAGCGGCATATAAATGTGCCAGGATGTGATACAGCCCATTGAATTTAAATCCATAACTCTGACTGCCCCGGATGAGTACCCTATCTTCCTGATAATTGTTTATTACCCACGCAGATCGATTGTCGTTCTCAAAAGGGGACAGTATATGGATCATATCCTGAAGTTCATTACCTGCCAGTTTTTTGTAATTTAATGCATGCTCAATAAGAATGTTTAAATGTGTGATATTGGTAAAATCTCCGGGCTGGTTTTTCAGGATGTATTTCACATAATCGGCTGTTCTTTCGGCGTGGGCATCAATATATTCTTTTATCGTTTCATTAGGGTTATAGTATTCTGCCAACTCTAGCACAACCCTGAAATACACCAGTTCGCTCAGCATGCGATCCATAGCCTCCCCGGGCAATCCGGAAGGTTCTACAGTACGGAACATGCTGTCGCTCTTATGAATACCATACAGAATAAGCGCCTCAGGCTCGTAATTCCCCTGAAGCAAAACCATGGATAATATGCCATCCAATACCCGTATCTTCTCCGCTGGGGATTCCAAATCGCGGGTTATTTCATCCAACGTTGTGTATCCTCCTTTAAGCGCCTCCACAAGTAAGGTGATCTTCTGTGCAAACTGCGCCTTGTTGCTATTGGCCAGGGAAAGGGTTTCCGACTTTATGTCGTTCAATACGTATGTATTTTGCCGCTCCAGGTAATTCTTGACCATGAAGGAACTGAAAACCACAAAAGCGACCAGGGCAATGGTTGCCGCAATTCGCCTGGCACCATAGCGCATCACCGTCCGGGTTACTACGTGCTTGCGGGCACTGCGTTTCAGGAATTCTTCGGCATCTGCCAGGATCTCCGATGATTTTGCGATCTTATCCTCAATTCGGTCATCGTCCTGATACCTGGCAATCCATGACACATTGGGTTTCGCTTCTTCGAACCAGTTCTCAAAATAGGTTAAAGGCCCAATGTATAGCAGAAAGGAACCGGATTTCCTGCTTCCCACCCATCTGTTGAGTTGTTGTTCAAAATCTAGAAATGTGGTATAGTTGTTATACTCTTCTTTCGCCCATTGATCCAGGTAATCCCAGTTCCTGATAAGACTTTCATGGGTTATGTCCAGGACAGACTGTTCGTTGAGGATTTCATTTTCTTCAACGTAGGGCCGCAAAAGGGTATTCCCCGTTTCACGATATATTTTCAATACAAGGGCCACTGTGGCAAATTCCACTTGTTCCAGGTTAATAATCGAAGTGATCTCCCCGAGTGTCACTCGGTTCCTTACCGCCCTGCCATCGTCAATTTTTGTCAAACATTTAAATGCTGTTTTTATGATGTTTTTAGCATCCTCCTCTGAAAGATTTTCTTTATGCGTATCATCCAGGCTATCGTAACAGAGGTTAAAAAGCTTGTTGGCATGGGTATTCAGTACATTCTGAAGGCTGGGTTTATCGTAGCAATCCTTTATTTTCTGAGACTGTTCATCAAACCACTGCCGGTATTTGAGGAAACTGTCATCCGGCAATTCCTTGCCTTCCATCCCGCCAACCATTGCATAATGAATCAGGTCCATTTCCTCGTCCCCATTATCGGCCATCTTCCAGATCTGGTTTAAAGCATGCTGCAGAATCGGCAACTGATCCGTGCCTTCCGTAATGTCCAGGATTAATCTTTCCGTCAGTCTACGGGAGATCCTATTACCGCTTAATACTGCCGGTTCTTCAATTACTTCCTGAAGTTGCTTTCTATTCAAACGGGGTACGAAGAACTGTGAGAAACCAATATACTCGGGTAGTCCCCTGAAAGAGGCACACTGTCCGATAAAATCAGACCGCATAGTAATGATCACGTATATTGGCAGGTTCTCCTCAAGGGCAATACGGGCTGTTTCCAGTAAAAGGTTGGTGACCAGATTCGCTTCCTTCGAAGGCACGCCGTTACTGTAATTTTCCGGATTCGTAAAGAATTCTTCAAACTGATCGGCTACAATCAATAAATTAGCAGCGCTTCTTCTCATGGAATTTCTCTGTTCTTCATCGCCCTGTATCCATTCGGGATCACCCGGATCAAGATATAATCTGGAGGCTTTATAGAGGTCCACGAGCGAGGAATATCCATGGCTTAATTCCGACAACACTGTGGAGACATTCTCTATCCCCAATTGTTCGGCAATGGATTTACTGAAATTTGCCAGCGGGGATCGTTCAGGTCTGAAATCCGCAATCGCCCAATTGGTGAAATTTGACTTCAGGAAGCCAGCTTTGGCGTTGGGGATAATCCCGGCGTACACCAGGGACGATTTTCCATCGCCGGAGGCGCCGGTCAGGATGAGGAATTTATTTTTACCCAGTTGTTTTGTAGCCTGGTCGATGTGTTCATCCCGTCCCTTGAAATATAGAGATTCATCTTCGGTAAAAGGACGCAGGCCCGTGTATGGACAAATATTAAAATCTTCGAACATATCTGAAACAGGCTTTACAATTCAAGGACTTTGATATAGACTTTTTTGATCTCTTCCGGGATCGTATTTTTCGGCACAACCGTGGATACAACCTTCGGTGCCTTGAATGTCCTGGCAATATTAGACCTCGGCTCATCTTCCCCGACCAGCAATATCGGGGTGGGTGATGAAGCGCCGCCTATCCTTTTCCAGATCTGTTTAATGAAGGGTAATGCCCAATCGGCAGCATACTTGAAATAGATTACCGCCAGCTTGCTTTTAGGGATCTGTTGGGTGGAGATCTCCCGGTACTGATCTTCACCGTCCGGGAGAATATTCATCGTTTCGATCGGGTATTCATTCCCAAGGATATCGGTGATGTATTGCGCATCCGGCTCATCCTGGGAATTGAATATGAAGAATATATCGGTATCTTTTGTATCCATTTCCTTCTTGGATTCCGTAAACATGACCGACCTGATGTCGTCCACCAGTTGCATGGTGCCCAGGCTGTTGGAAAACATCATATTCCGGGAAATATTATTCCGGATGTAGTTGATGAATTTTTCCTGAGAAGGCTTTAACTCCTTATTTCCAGGATTATAATACCAGATAAAACTCTGGAACTCCGAACTTTCAGACAGGGTCTTTGCCTCGTCAAACTGGTGCTGCGGGAAGCTAAGTTCATCATTGGTTTCAAATCTCCTGCCAAATTCATTGCTCAATATATGCAGGGAACAACCTGATGCGGCCAGCGCTTCCTGTGTCCTCCTCTTGAATTCCTGTTCGTCGGACGGACAATCAAGGTTGGGGATAACATTGAATCCAGCCTTCTGAAGGGTTATTACCATTTCCTCGCGGGTCGATTTAAGATCAAAGGAAGTCCACGCAAGAAAAATGGTAGGTTTCTCTGAGTTGACCACCTTGAAACTGATGTGATCTGGTAATGAGGCACTCACTGCAGCGGTCTGCATTTGGTCCAGGGGAGAAGTAATGGAAGCAGTGGTTTGTACGGTTGGTGAAACTTGCTGACCAGTAGCTTTATATTTTATACCGTGGATTAGTTCCTTAATGGCATTGGCGACCTTATTGATCTGATTCCGGTAAATGGCAGCGTGGGGATTGTCAATGAGGTCATCATCTATGGGCCTTAGCGGCCGGTTCACACCAGCAGACCTGTAGATAAAGTCAATCGACCGGAGCGCCCCGTTAAGTTCCTTCTCCAGCAACCTGACATCGTCCAGGTCAATATCGTGTATCTTGACCGGCAGGATGCGGCTGGTGAAGTTACCATTCGGCAGCCGGATATCAAGACCGTATTCATCATTGCTTGCATGATCTTTAAATGGCAAAAATTCCTGTTGCCATGCAAAACTTTTCGTGTCGCAATAGGTCATTGAGACAATAGGTATGAATATCAGGCACTTGAGTTTTCCAGACAAGGACTTGTCAACCTGATTGGTCTCCAAAATACCGTCTGACGGATTTTCATCAAAATAAATTGACAGCCGGTCTTTCAGTGTGGCTTCAAGTTCAAATTTTAATTTGCTAACAAATTCAGTGACCCATTTATCGTACTTATTGTCATTCTGACGGTAGCTTATGAATATGTCATATTCATATCCTTTAATGACTGATGGCATGCTTCGTATTAGTGATTTGGAACCCTCTTTTAGTAAATAATCTTTTTTGCAACTTGCATTATAACACTATTTTTCGGAAATGCAAAAAGTTGATGTTTTTTAGGATAAAAAAATAAAGTTACCGGGCTAATTTTTTATCTTATGCCCTGAATCAATATCATACAAAATGAAAAGTTGCATATTTTTTACCCTACCCGCTTTCATTTTTTGGGGGTGCTCAACTCCCAACACAGAGATCAGGATCAATCAAATGGGTTATTATCCGGATGCCCCGAAGGTTGTCATTGTTGTCGATGCCCCGGAAGAAGAGACTTTTGAAATCATTGATGAAACTGGAAGCGTAATATATTCCAGCGCACTTAGCCAGGAGATTTTCTGGGAAAAATCTGGCGAAACCGTGAAAACTGCTGATTTTTCTTCCCTCACAACCCCCGGCAGGTATCAGGTGAAGGTGGCAGGAATCCAATCCTGGCCTTTTGAGATCAAACCGGATGCATGGCGGGAGGTATCCGTAGCCTTGATGAAATCCTATTACCTGCAGCGCGCTTCCTTTGCCCTCGAGGAAAACTATGCCGGGATATATAAACGCCCACTGGGGCATCCTGATACGGCATGTGTCTTACATCCTTCCTCTGGAAAATCAGGCACACTCAATGCTCCGGGCGGGTGGTATGACGCCGGCGACTTTGGAAAATACATCGTAAGTGCCGGTGTGACCCTGGGGAACATGATGAGTTTACAGGAAATGATCCCGGAAGTTTTCCCGGATGGGAGCACCAATATTCCTGAATCGGGCAATGGTCTCAGCGATATGCTGGATGAGGTCAAATATGAGGTCGACTGGTTTAAGCACATGCAGGATGAGGATGGGGGTGTTTTTGTCAAGATCACCTCCGAGAAATATCCGGATATGATGTTCCCGCATACGGATCCACTGCAGCGGAATGTATACGGCAAATCCACGGCTTCGACTTTGCACTTTACGGCAATTCTGGCCATGGCCTCCAGGATATTTTCTGACTTTGATCCTGAATGGTCCGAGGATTGCCTCCAACGGTCGGAATTTGCCTGGTCCTGGGCCCTGGATAACCCACAGGTGATCTTTAAGAATCCTCCGGGTGTGCTTTCGGGGGCGTACAGCAATTCGGATATGTCGGATGAATTTTTATGGGCCGCAGCAGAATTATATACCACTACCGGGAAAGATGATTATAAAAAATATCTTGTTGATCACCAAGAGGAGCTGAATGATATGGTAGAATCGGGATGGGCCAATGTCAATGGACTTGCCATAACAGGATTGGCGATTCAGCCAAATGGACTGCCGGAGGATGTAAGAAGTACCGCCCATGAATCATTGCTTTCCTGGGCAGACAGGCACCTCGGGGTGCTCGAGCAGTCCGCCTACAGAATTCCTGAATACCGGATGGTTTGGGGATCCAACGGGTTTATTGGATCCATGGGATTGTGCTTTGTTTACGCCCATAAGATATCCGGAGATCGGAAATACCTGAATGCAGCATCAGAAATAGCCGATTATATACTTGGCAAGAATGCAACGGGATACTGTTTTGTTACCGGATATGGTTCAAAACAGGTGGTTAATCTGCATCACAGCGTATCCATTGCAGATGGCATTGAGGGATCCCTGCCGGGATTCGTGCCAGGAGGACCCAACTCCTCCATGCAGGATGCCTCCACCAGCGAACACGGGGAGGGCGCAGTGTATGAAAGCGACCTGCCGGCCAGGGCGTATGTCGATAGTGCATTGAGCTATGCTTCAAATGAAAATGACATTTGCTACAGCGCGCCTGTCCTTGCTCTGATTACTGCCCTGGACTACTATCTTGGTGAGCCCTACCCTGACGACTGGAAGGAATACCACAATCTACCATGATCAAGGTAGTTCTATTACCAAGGTGGAATACTGGAAATAGTATTGGGAAATGACTATTTTGAGGGTTTCTAGCATGTCGGGAAAAATATATATAGAATAGATGTCCAATATTGTCTACATAGCAACCAGCCTGGATGGCTATATTGCCCGTAAGGATGGGAATCTGGACTGGCTGAATGAAATACCCAATCCGGACCAAAGTGACTTTGGTTTTGCTGAATTTATGCAGCGTATTGATGGTATCGTAATGGGTAGACATACCTTTGAGCTGGTTACAGGTTTCGACCCCTGGCCATATACTAAACCCCTGTTTGTATTAAGTAATTCCATGAAAGACGTTCCGTTAAAGGTAAGGGATAAAGCAGAATTGGTACACGGTAAGTTAAGTTCCATAATTGAATCGCTTCAGAGGAAAGGATTTCAAAATCTCTACATCGATGGGGGCAAGACCATTCAAAGCTTTCTGAAGGAGGACCTCATCGACGAGCTTATCTTAACGCGTATCCCGGTTGTCCTTGGTTCGGGCATTCCCCTATTTGCGGAGATGCCTCTGGAACTGAGATTCGAGCATGTAGAAACGAAGGTTTATAACAATATGCTGGTAAAGAGTAAATACATTAGAAAACATTAATGAATTTGCCATTCATTATGATGCAGTATCAAAACTATGATTATAATACCGGGATTTTACTATACAAGATCTATGAATAAAAAATATTGACAATGCGTTTCATTTACCTTCTTACAGCAGCAAGTATACTATGCTTCTATTCTTGTACTCAAAGATCAGAACCTTCAGAAAAATCCATAGCGGCAGATACCCCTGAACACATTACAGTTGACGGCTCGGAACTTAAATATGTGGTCGAAGGCGATGGAATACCCTGTCTGGTTATTGGCTCATCCGTGTATTATCCCAAGACTTTCTCTGCTAACATCCGCCAGCACCTGAAGATGTACTTCGTGGATATGAAATGGTTTGCAGAGGTATATACACCGGAGAACCTGGATTCAGTTACCATCCAGACCATTGTGGAGGACGTGGAAGAGATCCGGAAGGAACTTGGTCTCCATAATCCCCTGGTCATGGGGCACAGCATTCACGGGACGATCGCCATGGAATACGCAAAACAATACGCCGATAAGGTAGCGGGCGTAGTTGTCATTGGTTCCCCGGCAAAGTTTGGCAATGAAGAATATACACAAAAGGCCGAGGCCTTGTGGGCGACAGCCTCGGAAGAACGAAGAGCGATACAGGAAGAAAACTGGGGGAAGATCAAAGAGATCGATCGATTGACCGGTAAAGATGCCACCGCGGCGGAATATAACCGGGCCTCCCCTCAATACTGGTATGACCCGAAATACGATGCAAACTGGTTGTGGGATGGTATGACGGTGCATACAGAAGTTACCGATAACCTATTCAGCAGGGTATTCTCAGAATATGACATGTTCAGGGAACCGGTTAACATCCAGAAACCGGTGTTGGTAGTGATGGGAATTTATGATTATGTGATCCCGTACACCCTCTGGGATACCGAATATGAATCTATTGACGATTACACTTTTGTACTGTTTGAGAAAAGTGGTCATACACCACAACTGGAGGAACAGGAGCATTTTGATAGGATGCTGATAAACTGGTTAAACGAAAAGATTATTACAGAAGCAAACTAATATTTATTACCATGAGGAAGCACCTGATAATTCTATCACTTATTACACTTACAGGCATTTTCATTGGATGCTATAATGCTATTTCTGACTCGAGCCAAAATGAATTGTTCAAATCCTACTGTCTTGACTTTAACTGGGGAGAGGGTGGTCCCAATCCTTTTGCCGGACCAGGGCTATGGGCTGATGCGGTACCGAGCGAACACATCAAGTGGTATAAGGATCTTGGGGTGAACGTAATTCAGACGTTTATCGTCTCCTGCAATGGTTATGCCTGGTATAAGAATGGAGTGGTACCGGAACAACCGGGATTGAGATATGACTTTCTTACTGAAATGGTGGAATTGGGGCACCAGGAAGGGATGAAAGTAATGGGATATTTATGTATAGGATCCAATACCCGCTGGGGGCAGGAATTCCCGGATTACAGTTATGGATTCCCGGCTGACCGGCATATCCCCTTTACACAGAGATACCTGGACTATCTGGATGAGCTTATCCGGGATGCCTTGTCCAAAACCGGGGTTGACGGATTTATGATCGACTGGTTCTATCAACCAAACCGAGGCAGCAACAATGGAAATTGGCTGGATAGTGAAAAACAACGCTATGAAGAACTGATGGGTGTGGAATTCCCCGGTGAAAACAATCTATCAGAGGAGGATTATACCCTGTACAGCAGAAAAGCCATAGAGGCCTGCTGGGAGGTGATCCACAAAGCAGCTAAGGAAACTAATCCGGAAAGCATCCTCTGGTTAACCGCATTCGATATAACCCACCCCCACTATGTCAATTCAAAAATGTTTCGCCAGGTGGACTGGCTGATGAATGAAGAAGGGGATATAGGAAAAATTGATTCCATCAGAGCTATGGTGGGCAAGGAAACCCAGCTGATCACCTGCCTGGCAAGCTGGAATAAGAAAGATGCCAGGAAGGTAGTATTGGAAGCTGTTGAGGCTGAAGTTGGCCTCTACGGATTCACAAAACCGGATGCCAATTCACTGCTACCGCCTGTAGAACACTATCTTTCCTCACCAATAGAAAGCTTCCAGGGGGATGACCGTAACATCGCCACGTTCGCAAGGGTGTTCAACAACCATTCCCTGGATTATATACTTGGAGGAAAATAATAAGTTGATTGATTATTCGATGCTGAAAAAATGGAATGTAAACCCAATAAACATATTCTTATGAAAAATCTATTTCCTTACTTCCTGCTAATCTTTCCCATGTTTTTGTTTCATTCCTGCTCTCAAACTTATACAGACAAGTCCGGAACAGAAAAGGGTAAGCCTGTAGCCTATTCTGACACCTACAAGCCACATCAATTCACTTTGGATAACCGCAGGGAAAAGATTATGAAGCTTGCGCCACAAATCCGAAAAATGGCAGAGGAATTTATGGAAGAAAGACATATACCGGGTATTGCGTATGGAATAGTTATCGATGATGAGCTCGTTCTGGCCTCGGCTACCGGATTACTAAATCTGGAAGACAGTGTGCCGGCCACTACCAAATCAGCTTTCCGTATTGCCTCAATGACGAAAAGTTTTACAGCCATGGCCATATTAAAGCTCAGAGACGAGGGTCTCCTCAATCTGAATGACCCTGTCGTAGCGTACATCCCTGAGATGCTAGAAACCCAGTACCTTACCAGTGACTCCCCTCCCGCGACAATAGAAAACCTCATGACCATGACCGCTGGTTTCCCGGAAGACAATCCCTGGGGCGACCGTCAATTGGACGAGCCTGACCAGATGCTTATCGATCTGATCAACGAAGGTATTGCTTTCTCAAATCCACCCTCCTATACATTTGAATACAGCAATACAGGATACGCCATGCTTGGCCTTATCATAAGCCACGTCTCAGGTGTACCTTATCAACAGTATATAAAGGAAAACATTCTGGAGCCACTGGGAATGAACCATACCTATTGGGAATTTGAGGATATCGGGAAGGAAAATCTGGCCATAGGCTACCGCTGGGAAGATGACCAGTGGAAACTGGAACCCATGCTACATGACGGAAGCTATGGAGCAATGGGCGGCCTGATCACGACGATTGAGGATTTCAGTAAATACGTCAGTTTCCACCTTTCCGCCTGGCCTCCGAGAAGCACTCCGGATGATGGGCCGGTTAAAAGAAGTACGCTCCGGGAAATGCATACGCCCCAGTATCCCAGTTTGTACTCCAATGCGCAGGATTTCGAAGGCGAACCCTGTCCGATGCTCTCTGGTTACGGATATGGACTGGGCATAATCCGGGATTGCAATGGATTTACCATGGTATCGCATGGCGGTGCACTGCCGGGCTTTGGGAGCAACTATGGCTTCTTCCCGGACTATGGAATAGGGATTATGGCTTTTGGAAATCTCACGTATACCAGGCCATTTGACCGGGATGCATGGATTAAGCTAATTTTCCAGGATGAAGAGTTACAGCCAAGAACCCTCCCTGTTTCGGACATTTTAGTAGAAAGAAAAGACCAGATTGTTGATATGATACAGCACTGGGATCCCGAGGTCGAAAAGAACATCCTGGCAGATAACTTTTATCTTGACAGATCCAGGGATCACCGGATGAAGGAGATCAAGGATATTCTGGAAAAAGCAGGTGCGATAGAAGGAGTTGACGAGATCAGCCCGGAAAATCAACTGCGCGGAGGATTTGATTTGAGAACCGAGAACGGCACGATAACAATCTTCTTCACGCTCAGCCCGGAAAAAGATCCAAAAATTCAGGCCTTGTATGTTTCTTTCGGAGAAAAAAAGCAGGAGGAAAACTAATTTATGGCGTATCATACTATTCCAGGACTAAGAAATTCTATGCATTGAAATGCGCGGTTCGGTCCCCGGACTTTTGTAATTCAATTTATTTTCCTATACTTAAGGTTGGGAAATATTTCCCATGCTAAAAAAACGGAATTTTAAACCATTACAACTATGCAAGAGAACAGACCCAACCGCTATCCTGCGAAACATGTATCACACATTCTGATCATCGTACTTATGCTGCTATTCACAGCTTGCGACCCCGGCAAAAAACAGGCACAGAGCGAGGAAGAAACGGTGAAAGAGAATGTAATAGAGATAGTGACCAAAAACATGGAATTTCAGGTTGTAGACGAGATCCCCTCTGGATGGAATACCTTTCGATACATCAATAAATCTACACAGGTGCACTTTTTCCTGATCGATAAATATCCGGAAGGAAAGACCATAGAGGATGCTGAGAAAGTGGTAGCGCCCATCTTCCAGGAAGGAATGGATTTGATCAACCAGGGCAAACAGGAAGAAGGTTTTGCTGCCTTTGGCAAGCTTCCCGAATGGTTCAGCGAGGTAAAGTTTCTCGGGGGATCCGGTATGATCTCACCGGGTCAGACAGCAGAAACGACACTGAAATTAGATACCGGGTATTATATCCTTGAATGTTACGTAAAAATGGCCAATGGGACTTTCCATTCTGCCATGGGCATGGTAAAGGAATTGTGGGTCACCGCGGAAAAAAGTACAGTCACCCCGCCCACTGCAGATATAAAGATCGACATTTCCAGTACAGAAGGTATTGTGTATGCGGATCCGATTACCGCAGGCAAAAAGATATTCTC
>Ga0209536_100007916_pt1 | contig 16048 bp, 12 predicted proteins | sample DeeMarSeWOR28_12_FD_187461 | JGI IMG/M metagenome (GOLD analysis project Ga0209536, IMG submission 187461) | Marine sediment microbial communities from White Oak River estuary, North Carolina - WOR-2-8_12 (SPAdes) (version 2) | ecosystem: Environmental > Aquatic > Marine > Intertidal zone >...
TTTTGATTTCTGCTATTGATCAAAGGTTTTGGTGCCACTAAAAATATTGTGATATGCAGAAGATATATGTCATTTTTGCAAACTTGTGCTATTGGCAAGAAATGCCAAGTTTGACAACCACCTGTTTTGGGGTCTAATTTTAAACATATCACACCTATGAAAAAGGATGGTATATCCCAATATATCGGTGCTCAGCTAAAGACCGGATCCGTTCAGATCATCTCTCAGAAACGGTGCAATTTTTGTTGCTTTGTAAAGAATTCTCGTATTCTTTAATTAATTGATATAATTTAATTTAAATCACTTAAAAAAAGTAAACTTTTATTGCACCCTTTTTAAAAACCTTTCCATAGTTGAGCAATTCCTAAATAAAGAGATTCGGCTTTTTTACAGCCTTACCTGCCTTTTTATTCAAGCGTGTAACTTCATGAAATTGAATAAATTTATTTATTCTACCCCTTCTTATTTTATCTTTTTCATTAAGATTTAATACCGTAAACAATAGAAAAATTCGGTTCTGGCATCGTAGTTGCTCTGATAAAATGAAAAAAAGGAGACAGCTATGAAGAAGCGTTTTCATCTTAATCAATCAAATCAAATACCGGAACCATTTGGGAAGCGAGCATTTTTCACACAACTGAATTTTGTAGAAAACATGCCTATTTGGCACCTCTTACTGCAGATCACTACCGGTTTTATTATTCTCGCATTTATTGGCGCCTGTGGCAGTGGAGGCGGAAGCGGAAGTGGCAGCAGTGCTGATGGAGATGGTACAAAAGAATTAATCGCAATTAATTATCCTACCACCGATGCGAGGATTACAGAATATTGTGACGAGGTGACTCTCGAAGGTGAAATAAATTTCATAGGACCACCAGGGCCTTGGAGCACCGCAGATTTTGACTGTAACTCTAAATGGGAGAATAAAACTACTGGGGATAGTGGCTATTTATCATGCCGTTATACAGGCTATAGCATGCCTAACTTTAACTATACCTTTTATGCTGACGCGGTTCCTTTAGCCATAGGGGACAACCTAATTGTGGTTGATACATACGATCCGGTAGGAAACTATGGAAGCGATTCACTTACCGTAACAAAACCTGCCCTTACGTACAATATATCCGGCAGTGTTTTCAATACAAACGGCAATGCCCTTGGTTGCCCCAACATGGAAATGCACCTAAAAGGAGAGAATACAGAAAGTTATGCGGCAGTGGAATCTGATGGAAGTTATTCGTTTACTTGTATCCCTGATGGCTCATATACCATTACACTTGAATCAACTATAAACTATAATTATGAGCCAAGCAGCCATACAGTCTTTGTAAATAATGGGGATGTATCAGGAGTCGATTTTGTTGTCGAAGCCTATTTCATTACCGGCGGAGTTGTCACTACAAACGGTGATGCCATTGGATATGGTGAACCCAATATTGAAATGCTCTTAAAAGGAGAGAATATAGAAAGTTATCCGGTGGTGGAATCTGATGGAAGTTATCTGTTTACCTGTATCCCTGATGGCTCATATACAATTACACTTGAATTACCTATGGATTATAATTACGAGCCAAAAAGCCACACAGTCTATGTGAATAATGAGGATGTTTCAGGAGTCGATTTTGTTGTTGAAGCCTATTTCATTCATGGGCGAGTGGAGTCGTGTAGATCTCCCTTGTCGATATCTACTTCGCCATATGAGGAAGGGATGCCGCAAAATCGTATCTTAGTTTCAAGTCCTGGTGAGTGCTCAGGTTACTGGTATTACCACGTAGCCGTGCCAAATGGCACCTATCACGTAGATTTGAATTACATATGTTCTTACGGCCAAACTGTAATCGTAGAAAATGACGATGTGTATGATATAAATATTAATGTGGGGCGAGCGGTTTATACTTTTTGGGGTGATTTCAATTATTGCGATTTTTTTTAAGTCTAAGTATTGTCTTCATTGATCGGAAAACAAACAGGGGCTGCCAAAAAATCACTAAAACGGAGAATTTGGCATTTGTAACTAATCGACAAAAATGAAGTCTCAAAAAAATTGTGATATGATCATTTCTGATTATTAGGTCTAAAGTTGTGCTTTCTGCTATTGATCAAAACTTTTTGAATCGTCAAAATTCTGTGATATGCATTACATATCTGCAAAAATCGCCAAGTTGTCCTCTTGGCAAGATATGTCAGGTTTTAAAGCTGATGATTTTTTAACAGATTATCTTAATGTATCTGCAATATCGACAATTCTGGCCTAAAGGAAATTCCACGAAAATACAATCAAAAGTTCTCAAACTTTTATATAGATCTAAATGAAAGTAAAAAAATGGGATTATACGAAACAAAAAGAATAGTAGAGCTTCCGGATTCAATTAGTTTCTCGCGTCATGCAAACCCTGCAAGGTATAGTGGTCCAGACAACCCTCTTTCAAAGAAATATCCCAGTATTACTGAAAAAGGAGTAAAACAAGCTAATAGGACTGTAAGAGAAAAATTGATGACTGCATTGGAAGCAACACCACCAAATACTGTTTTATTCATCCTAGCAAAATCAGATCAAACAAGAACCGGACATACAGTGGATGCATATGGTGATGAATTTGATAGAATTGCTCAGAGTAGAGATGATTTGTTTGTTTTGACTAAAACAAAATTATCTGTGCAAAGAGGAAACACAATAAGAACTATTAAGGAGATAATTAAAGGAAATCCTGATAAGAAGATAGTCGTCGTATACCCTTTGATGGTAAAGCAGCTTTCCTATGCTTTTGAAGGTAGATGGACAACTGATTCCAATAAAATTAGTTATTTTGCAGAATTACTCAAAAAATGTGGAGGGGATTATAGTGCTTCCTTACATGATTGGGTTGAAACTCAAGGAAAGCTTGTTCTTGAAGATGGAACAACAATTACAGGACCTTTGCCTGAAAAGGTTGCCAGAGACTACTTAGATGGTATTATAAGAGTTTATCATTTTGTTAAAAAACGAATTCCAAATAGACCAATTAGAATTCATGGAGTTGGTCATCAATTGGATTTAGACGCTGTTGTTACATTTCTTGCTACGGGAAAAGTAGATACTCTTTCTTTTATACAAGTAACAGGAGGAACTCCAATTAATGAAAGTGAGCTAATAACAGACATCACATTTTCTTCAAATGGAAGAATAACAGTTAAATACAGACGTAAAGAATTTAAACACAGAGGTTAAAAAATGGAAAAGGCATTCATCATTCAGCTCAATTCTATTTTAAATCTATGATCTCTCCAACTTATCAAAGGTTGGGTGATTGTTGTGCTAACTGCTATGTACTGCAGGTTTTGACACCGCAAAAAATGTTGTGATATTGGTATACTATCCGCAAAATTTATCAAGTTGTGACACTGGCTATATATAACAGGTTTGATGACCAGCTGTCTTTGGCCTCAATTTTGTATTTATCACATCTATTTTCTGGTTTGTATAATCTCAATCTGCAATTGGCGTATTTCTTTAAAATTGGTAGGTAAATTAGTTTCCATTAAAATGGACTCAAAAAAAACGCGAAGGGAAATTATCAAGTTCATTGCTTTGTTTTTCCTCTTTGCAATTTCTTTAGGGTGTGAACACGAACGAATACCTTGCCTGCCGCCTTCCCACTATGAGCCTGCACCCGGAGCACCTTACCTCGCAGAGGGAGTTCAAATAACAACAAACCAAGGATATTTATTAGCCGGTACATTGACGATTCCGCTAAATGAATCGCCACCATATCCGGCGGTTATTCTTATTACAGGCTCACATGCCTCTAATCGAGACCATGTCGGAAATAATGATTATCCCATAAATCAATATAGACCCTTCCGGCAGATTGCTGACGTGTTGTCCCGCCGTGGTATAGTTGTTCTCCGTATGGATGATCGGGGCTATGGATGCTCGGAAGGGGGTGATATATACGAGGCAACGATTCCCGAACGGGCCGATGACATAAAAGCAGGGCTTGCTTACCTGAAAGATCGCAAGGAAATTGATCGGGATCGGCTTGGACTTCTCGGCTTAAGCGAAGGGGCTAATATCGGTCCAATGATTGCAGCGAAAGACCCGTCGATTCGTGCGTTGGTCATTATGGCCGGATCTGCTGCGAACGGGAGAGAAATCTTGAATTGGCAGGTCCGGTATGCCACGGCCTTAATGGAGGGCGTAACGGTTGAGGAGCGCGATCGGGTTCTCAAAAAAAGAATGATGGATGTTGAGAAATGGATAGCCGAAGGCATAACCAAGCGTTGGCGAAAGTCCTTCGCTGAATACAACCCACTTCCAACTGCGCGTAACGTCCGCTGTTCCGTCCTAATTATTCACGGAGATCGGGATGCCAACGTTCCAGTCAAACACGCACATATTCTGGCCGAGGCAATGCGGGCGGGTGGCAATGCTGACGCAACGGTCTGGATTCTGCCAAACCACAACCACCTGTTTCTTAAAGACCCAGACGGTAGATTCACTGACAAGCGCTATGTGAAATTGCTGCGAAATACAAACAGGTTGTCCGAAGATCTTCTGAGAATGATGGCGGATTGGGTTTCCAGTCGCTTCAGGCTATGAGAGAGTCTTAGAAGATCACTTATTTAACAGCGAAGTTGTGGCTTACACTCCCGTGTGGTCAGATCAAGTGCAGGCCAGGACATATTGGATAAGCCGTCAGAGTTCCTGACGGCCTATCTTTATTCTTTGCAGGGCACGGGGCTGATAAGGCTTATTATCCGCTCTTATCGAAAAACCTGCCCATGGGGCGGGAGGGCGGTTCAGGTGCTTACATGGGCGATATCCTTTCTGGCGAAGCTTTTCGGCACGCCTTCGTACGGTGTTCGCTTCTTGGACTTCAGGGTCTTGGGGTCGCGCATCGTCTTCAGGATGTCAATGCTGTCCTTCAGCCCTTTGTTAATCCGGCACATCTCAAGGGTCATTCCTACCACCTGGGCAACTGCCTGCACGAAATTCACATCATCCAGCGTAAACTCCCACTTCTCCGCGGTGTAAACCCGCAGGCACCCGGTGATTTTTTCACCGATGATAATCGGGACCGAGAGAATCGAGGCGATGCCCTCCTTTGCCGCAGCCTTTGGGTACTGTATGCGGGGATCATCGGACACATCGTAAATGGCTACCGGTTGACCATCCTCAAGGGCGGATGCAATCGAACGCAGGGCACTTACCGGCCCTTTGTTCAAATATTCCTTACTCAGGCCGTAGCTGCTGACAAGCTTAAGCTCTTCGGTTTTGGCGCTGAACAAAAACAGGGCACATCCCTTTATTTTAAGGGCACTTGTGACGCCTTCGACGGTTATCAGGACGATTTCCTCCGGATCCCGAATCATGGAAATGGCTTTGGTGATACGAATCAGCGTTTCATAATTGATGATGGGCTTTTCCATAGTGACCTCCTTTCTGTTGGGGGTTTTATTGGTTGTTTTCAAATCCCGCCATGGCGGGACTAAGAACCCGGGTACAACCGCAACGATTAAAGCACTGCCGTGCTTTTGTCTTCCCCCGCCCATAAGGGCAGGGAAATCCATGCCACCCGCTTTGCGGGTGTTCGTTGACTCCTCCAGACGGCCCTTGGGTGGAAACAGCCATCATGACAGAATTATCGTTGAAGCACACCAACACCGGTTTCGAGGCTTATAATTACAGATAGTGCGAGAAGGGTGAGATCGAGATCTGAAAGAGTTGCTAAAGTAGTCGTAACTGGAAAAAGACGCTGAGTATATCAGCTTTTCGCGATGTCTCAGGCAGTCAACCTTCGGATTCAGCCGTCGGCCATCTCATTGAGTGGTGTCAAAAACTTCTCATATTTGATGCTAAATTGCAAGCTATATATCAATATATGGCAATTCAGCGTATCCCAATCAATTTCGACTGGCCGCAGATCGCAAACAGCTGCTGTCCCCTGACAAGCCGTCGTCTTCGGTGAGCAGTTTGACAGGGTGTACTGCATTTAGTATTTAGTATCCGTCGACATGATGGCAGGTCTGTCATCAGCTCCTGCCTGTGCTGAAGAAACTGTGGAAACCGCGGCAATCGCAGCCCGGCTTCCGATAGGGATTTATCTCTTAACATACCATCAACCGGAAACCGCTAAATTCATGAATGGAAAAAAGACAGCCGAATCGACCAACATCCTAATCCTGGGCCTGGGGGGCGTGGGCTTTTACCTGGCCAAGCGCCTGGTGCATGAAGGTTACGCTATTACTGCCATTGAAGCCGATGGTGGCATGATCCGACACGCCGATGGGAGCCTGGATGCCCGCCTGATTCAGGGCAATGCCATGAGCATCGAGTGCTTACGGGAAGCCGGTGCCCGGAAGATGGATTATCTCATAGCGGTTACCAACAATGATGCCGTGAATATGCTGGCCTGCCTGATTGCCGATCGTTTCGGCATTCCACGCAAAATTGCCCGGGTGCGCTCCACTGAGTTCGGGGAAAAAGACGCCATCCTGAATACCCAGGACCTGAAAATCGATCTGATCATCCACCCGGAAGAGTTGGCAGCCCAGGAAATTTTCAGGCTGATCAAACTACGGGCCGGAAATGATATCATCGACGTGGCCGGCGGTCAGATACAGGTCATGGCGACCCGCATTCATGAGAAATCGCCGTTGGCATACCGGAAACTGAAAGATATTTCCAAGGAGTATCGTGATTTTCCCTTTCGGATAGTGGCGCTTGCGCGGGGGATCACCACGCTGATTCCCGGCGGCGAGCAAGAGCTGCTGCCGCAGGATCAGGCTTTTTTTATGGCCAGCAGCGAAAACCTGCCCCGCCTGATGGGCATGACCGGTGTCGAACAGCAAAAACGCCACCGGGTGATGATTCTGGGAGGCGGCCTCGTGGGGCGCCGTCTGGCCGAGCTGCTTGGCAAATCGGTGGAGGTCCGGCTGATAGAAAAAGATGAGCGTTTTGCCCAGGAACTTTCATTTGAGCTGACGAATACCGAAGTGTTGCACGGTGACGGGTCGGATTCGGATGTGCTGCTTTCGGCCGGATTGCTGGATATGGATACCTTTATCACTGCCACCGGCGAGAACGAAACCAACATTATGAGCTGCGTGTTGGCCAAGCATCTGATGAATTCACCCAATGGCGAATCACGCGGCCGGCAGGGAAAATGTATTGCCCTGGTTAACAAAGAGGATTATCTCGTGCTGGCCGCGACCATGGGATCGGACATCGCGTTGAACAAGAAAATACTGGCTGGCAACGAAATTTTAAAATTTATCCGCAGGGGCGAGCTGCTCTCCGTGGCCCACCTGCACGGTTTCGATGCTGAAGTGGTTGAAATCGTTGCCGCCCCGAACTCACCGATTACCCGCAAGCCCCTTTCCAAACTGGATTCCTACTACTACGGAAAAATATTGATCGGCGGCATCTACCGGGACGACGGCTGGCAGGTGGCGGTCGGTGACACCCACATCCAAAGCGAAGAGCGCGTCATCGTCGTTTGCTCCTCACCGCATCTCAAGGACGTCCAGAAGCTCTTTCTCGCCTAATTTCCTTTTAGAAACGGCGTCTTCGGCTCCCATGCTTCGTTATCGGTCGATTTAAATCCTCGACATACTAGAAGTATGCCTGCGGTTTAAATCGACCTCTAGCCTCGCCTGGAAGCCAAATCCACCATTTCTAAAAGGAAATTGGAATACACTAAAAGCTACATCAAAATTGCAGATTACGGTCAAGGACAAGGCGTCGATTCGGATTAAAAGCGGAGCGTACACGTTAGTACGTGAGCATTTTAATCCGAATCGCAACGAAGTCATTGACTGTAAGATGCATTTTTGATGTAGCTTTTTAGCGTTTCCAGAAGGACGGGTAAAATACGACCAATGCCGAAAACATTTCCAGTCGGCCGACCAGCATGTTCCAGGATAAAAACCATTTGCCCGCATCTGAGATAAAGGCGTAGTTTTCAGACGGCCCCACACCGCCGAATCCCGGGCCAATGTTCATCAGCGTTGCGATCACCGAACTCATGGCGGTAAGATAGTCCATTTGATCCACCAACACCATGAAACACCCTCCGCCGAGCACCAGGAATATGTTAACGATAAAATAGCAAACGGCCAGATCGACGATCTGGGGCTCGACCGGGCGCTGATTCATTCTGACCGTAACCACCGCCATCGGCCGGAAGAAGATGCGCTTGATGGCAGCCACGCCGAATTTCCATATCAGGACATAATGGACGACTTTGATGCCGCTGGTGGTCGATCCGGCGCAAGCACCGATAAAGCAGACCGCATAGAGGAACATCTGTGCGGCCTGGGGCCATTGCTCATAATCGGCCGTGGTGAATCCTGTGGTCGTCAGAATGGAGGTTACCTGAAAGGTTGCATACCGGATCGAGTCGATCAGGCTGCCGTAGGTATTTTCTTTCCACAGGATCCATGACACCATGCCGCAAAAAAAGAGCATGAAGCCAACATACCAGCGGAATTCGGTATTGATTCTGATGACGCGCCAGTTGCCCATCAGCATGTGGTAGAAGAGCATGAACGTCATGCCGCCCAGAAACATGAAGACGATAACGACCCAGTCAAAGTAGGCGTTGTTATAGTGCCCGATGCTGGCGTTCCAGGGTGAATAACCGGATGTCGACACGGTGCCGAACGAATGACACAGGGAGTCGAATAGCGACATGCCGCCCAGGCACAGCAAAAGGGTCTCCAGCAGGTTCAGGGCCATATAAATGCCCCAGAGCCAGATCATGGTATCCCGGTTGCGGGGGATGAATTTTTCTTTCGTAATTACCTGACCGGGACTCGACTCGGCCCGGAACAGGCGCAAGCCTCCCATTCCGTGGGGCAAAAAGATAACGGTCAGCGTCAAAAATCCCATGCCACCGAGCAGGTGGGTCTGGCTGCGCCAGAACAGCAATCCGCGGGGAACCACTTCGATATCCGTTAGAATAGTCGCACCGCTGGTGGTGTAGCCGGACATCATTTCAAAAAAAGCATCGGTGAAAGCTGGGATTGATCCATGGATCATAAACGGTAGGCCGGAAAGCGCCGAAATCAGAATCCATCCGAAAACGGCCATGAAAAAGCCGTCCTTTAAGTTCAACTCGTGATAGCTGCGAAACATCCGCCACAATGCCAGTCCCAAACCGACAGTGATTGCCCCGGTGACGGCGATGGCATACAGATCGTCTTCTCCGTAATACAGCGAGCAGATCAACGGAAACACCATCGAACTGCCGGTGACGATCAATAATTTTCCCAGTACATTAGCAATAGTGGCGTAGTTCATATCAAATTTGAGGCGATCAGTTTATTCTCTGCGATCCTGAATCCTACCCTCAAACCGGCCACCGGATCAAGCCCATTTATGATCTGATCGAATAAATATAATGATTTCAAATTGTTAAAATATTTTCGGTCAGATACCGATCGTTTCCCCTTTTCTTTGCATGAATTCGGCAAAGCTTTCTCGTTTGGGCAGGTGGAATCGAACGTCGGCTAAATTTTCGGGAATGGGATGGCGACCATAGGTATGGCATGCTGCCACTGCGGCGTGAATATGATCGGGTGGGGTCTCAGCTGGAATCTGGTTCAAATGGATCATACAGCGCCCGTCTCTGGCCATCTTGTCGATATAGAGCTTGATACGCTCCACGATTGCGTCCACCGGTCCCTCTTGGAGGAGGGTGGCATCCACTCCAGCGGTTACGCTGGCATTGTTTTTATCGGCGCACGCCTTTACCCGCTGAGCCCCTACTTCATAAAGGTCCGGATCCAGAACACTCAAGGTTCCGGGACTGCATTTTAACTTTTGCGAAAAGAATCTTTCCGGATCAAGGCTCTTGGCATCTCCCCAGTTGCCTCTTGTCACCACTGTTTTCCCCAGATTACGTCTAAGCCTTTCGGTATAGGCGACCACATATTCATCCATCATATCGAGGGTGATCATGGGCGGGGAGGCCCAGGCATCGCGCCCGTCCATTAACAGGTCGGGAATTGCGATGTCGCTTCGCATCGCTTCGATAAAAGGAGACAGGACCTCGTCGCAGAGGAATTTAAATAGGCGATGAACAAAATTCGGTCTTTCGAACATGTCGTCAACGAGATTTTCATAGCCCCTGATGTTTACCGCCAGGCTAAAGGGGGCGGTGAAATAAGCGCGGTCAAGTTTGCCCGTCATTTCCATAAAAGCACGATTGACCTGCAGAACCCAGGGCATGCGGCCGGATTTATGCGGATCGGGCGGGGCGAGGCGGTCCAGATCTGACGGTTCGCTGATCAGGGGCCTGGTGCGGTCTGCATCGGGTATACCTTCCGGATCATAATCGACTTTTTGCCCCAGAGCTTCAGCTTCTATATTGTAGACATCCCAGAAAGTGATGGGCGCATCGAGTCGGTAGTATTCGCTGATCAGCAGCTGTACCCGGGCAAAAGTGAAGGCATCGGTGAAGAAGCGCTGGGTGGAGATTCCCACCAGACGGGCCGAATGATCATTGCTTTGAGCTCCGATCGTTACATGGTTGTTTGCAGTTGCTGGATCCAATCTCGTTTGCCCTCCTACTGTCTTTCGGATAGTCCCCGACCTTTTTGGGGGTTGCCATGGGAAATGACCAGGTCTCGAATTGTCTGCAGATGACCGGCCATCAGCATGCTGGCAGCTTGCGCATCCCTCTTTTTAACGGCCTGTAAAATCTTTTTGTGCCCTTTGACGGACAGTCGATTGCGGTGCAGGCTGCGGGAATTTTCATGCCGGCTTTTCAGCACAATGTGACCAAAAAGCTCCACCAGCTGCATTAGAACGGCGTTGCCGGTCGCGCGGGCCAGGGCCAGATGAAATTTTTCATCCAGTTCTTTGGAAACCATGATATTATCGAGCTCTTTCTGCTGTCTTTCAACAAGCGCTTCTAATATCCTGATATCTTCTTTTCTGGCGTTGCTGGCGGCAAGCCCGGCAATCTGTGGCTCAAGCAACTCTCTGAATTGAAATATTTCCGCAAGGGTATTTTTTTCCCGAATGATGGCGCCGGCCAGCGATTCGACCACAGACGATTCGTTTTCCAAAATAATGAAGGTTCCGCTGCCCGGCTTGCTTTTTAGAACCCTTTGCTGCTCCAGCACCCGAATCGCTTCCCGCACCGAATGGCGGGAAACCTTAAAAATACTCGCCAGCTCTCTTTCGGCCGGGAGCTGGTCACCTTGTTTCAGCCGTCCCTTTTCAATCAGGGCCTGAACCTGTTCGACGATCTGTTCGTGAAATTTGGTTTTGCTAACCGGCTGCAGATTGCCGGTCAGACTGTTCCGTGATTTCTTTTCCATTTGTTGCCTCTCGAAAGCAAACGCTATGCATTGTTTCGAAATGGGAAAAATGAAATATTTGGTTGGAGCGGCTTTTTCTCCAGCACTACCTCGCGGCTGGAAGCCGCTCCCACATCCAAACGGCCGCTCAAGATTCAGTCTGTCATCTGTCCTCTGTCGTCTGACTTCTATCCCTTGATCATGACATAGAGCATATTGGCGCCCATCATCACCAGCATCAGTTTTACCTGAAAAAGGGAGCCGAACGAGGCGGCCGCATAAAGTAAAAACGGTATAAACAGCATTAATATCAATGCCGCGGTTTTCAGCCGTGTGCCGTGCTTTTTTAAAAAATTTTCCATTCTTATTGGTGCCTTTACGTGATAAACGACGCCACTATGGTGATAATGCCGATAATCCCGGTGATTAAGAGACCGTAGCGCAGCGTGGCCTTTAAGACCGGCCCTTCTTTGCCCGAAAGGCCCACAGTGGAGCAGCCCACTAAAATTTTGGCCGGCGCGATCATGCTACCCAGGGCTCCGCCGGTGGTCTGGGCAGCCAGAATCAGGGCTGCACTGAGCCCCGCCAGCTGGGCGGTTTCCTGTTGGAGGACGCCGAAGACGACATTGGAGTTGGTGTTGCTGCCGGTCATAAAAGCGCCCAGCAATCCGATCCAGGGCGAAATCATGGGATAAAGGGATCCGAAAACCCGGCTGATTCCTTCGGCAAGGATGTATATCATCTGGCAGTGATCCATTATCATGGCAAAACACACCATGCTGACAATGCCGAGGCTTGTCGGAACACCGCTTTGAACTGTTTTTTGCAGGATGGCCTTCAGGGCCTGGGGTTTATAAAAACCTTTGGATAGATAAACGCAATAGCTTACGATGGATGAATACAGCAGCAGGGCGCCGCCATGGCCAAACACATTAATACCCTTGCCGGTTCCGGCCTTGGTGACCCAGCCTCTTAAGGATATGATCTCCGGGAAATTAACGGTCAGTTTGACCTGGCCGAGAAATGCTTTGATCGATGGGATCATGACCCCGGCGGAAACAATAGCGATAAGAATGAGGTAGGCGGACAGGGCCCACCACAGCCCCATCTCCATATGGGATGGGGAAGGAGACGTCTGGTTGTAGATTTTTAGTTTAGCCACGGCCAGGCCGGCTGCAAGCCCTACCAGGCTTGCCCCGAACCCGCCGAGGGTCCACATCCCGGAAACGGCGAGTGCATATTGGGTGCCTGCCATAGCAGATCCAACGATAAGAATTGCGATGAGACTGTGTTTTACCATTTTCCAGCCGCCGAAAACGTAGACGGCAAAAATACCGCACAGGTAGGCCGCAATCCCGAGAAGGGTTGCCGACCAGGGCGCAAGATAGGAAGATTCCAAACCGGAGACGGCCATGAGCGCTTGAAACGAAGCCCCCATTGAGCCGAAGGTCACCGACCATGAATGCCCGATCGCCGGAACAGCAACGGCCACTACGGGCGAAAAACCGAGACCCACCAGAAGGGGTGCGACCACGGCTATGGGAACGCCGTAACCGGCAACGCCCTGAAGGAAAGAAGCAAATATCCACCCGAAAATGATAATCTGAATGGATTTATCCCCGCTGAATCTTTGGATGCCCATGCCGATGACTTTGATGGCGCCGGTTTCATTGACGACGTTATACAAAAGCAGGGCGGCCCATATGATGTAGAGCACGTTCAACGACAGCAGGGCACCTTTGACCTGGGAGTAGGCCAGAAGTTTGGGGTGTGCGCCGAAAACAAGGGTAGCGGCGATCAATGCCACAAACCAGCCGGCCGCACCTGCCCGTGAGCCGCTCCAGTTAAAAAAAATCATGAGAACGAGAACCGTCAGGATCGGTGAAAAAGCCAGTATCCACTTAACGATAAATATATCCGCCATACCATCAGCCTTAAGAAGAATAGAAGTGCATTCAACCAATTAAAATTGGTTGGACCAATTTTATCGATTCAACCGCATTTGTCAATATATTCCCGATGCGGCGTCATCCGGGCGGTGTCAAATAATTATATTGAAAGCCTATCGGCTTAGCGGTAATAAAGGGACTCAACTCTATCTTAAAAAGGAGCAAACCATGACACTGGACATTGATTTTGTGCGCCACCAGTACCCGGTATTTCAGAATCCGGAAACCGCTCAGTGGGCCTTTTTTGAAAATGCGGGCGGGTCCTACGTGCCGCGCCAGGTCATCGAGCGGTTGAACTATTTTTTTAAATACACCAAAGTTCAACCTTACGGTCTCTTTGATTCATCGGTGGCGGCAGGGGAGGCCATGGAGACGGCTTACCGCTGTGTGGCCGAGCTTCTCAACACAGATCCGGACCAGTTGACCTTCGGCCCTTCGACCACCCTGAATTTTTATGTTCTGGCCCAGGCGTTCCGGCCCGCCCTCAGGCCCGGTGATGAGATCGTCGTGACCAACCAGGACCACGAGGCCAACATAGGCTGTTGGCGCCGCCTGAGTGAATTCGGTGTCGTCATAAAAGAATGGCAGATCGATCCGCAAAGCGGCGAGCTGGATATTGAGGATTTAAAAAATTTGATCGGTATCCGCACGCGCCTGGTTTGCTTTACCCTGTGCTCCAACATTGTGGGGACCATGAATGATGTCAGCGCAATCAATGCAATCGTTCACGATGCCGGCGCCCTGTCCATCGCTGACGGGGTCTCGTTCGCCCCGCATCAGCTGGCGGACGTCGATAGACTGGGTGTTGATCTTTATCTGTTCAGCACCTACAAAACCTTTGGGACCCACATCGGTGTCATGTGGGGAAAAAAAGAAGTCCTGGCCAAATTGGAAAGCCAGGGACATTATTTCAACTCCGACAAACCCCATTATCGCTTAAACCCGGCCGGTCCGCTGCATGCTGAAATCGCGGCGCTGGCAGGAATAGGGGAGTATTTCGATACCCTGTATGAAAAACATTTCACGGACGTGAGTCTCAACCGGCACCAGCGCGGCACCAAAATCTACGACCTGTTTGCCGGGCATGAAGCACGCCTGGCCAACCAGCTGCTCAACGCGTTACAGGAGATGCCGGGGGTGAGAATTATCGGCCAGCCCCAGGCTGCGGTCGGCCGGCGGGCCGCCACCATCGCCTTTACACCCCGGGAAAAGAAGCCCAGCGAAATAGTGAAGCGACTGGCTGAAAATCTGATCGCGGTGCGCAACGGGCATTTCTACGCCCGGCGCTGTGTGGAGGCGTTGGGCCTGGAAGACCCGGACGAGGGTGTCATCAGGGTCAGCCTGGTGCACTACAACACAGAGGATGAAGTTAAGCGGCTTATCGAAGGGTTGTGGGGACTTTGTTAGCAATTGTCACAATGGAGCAAGTCAAATAGAGAAATAGTCGATTCGTTAAATAGAGGAAACATCTAATTAACAAGAGGTCAGGAAACTTAGATTCCGAACCAAAACGATTCTGCCGAAATTTCAGATAGTCAAATAGATTAAATTCCGTTTCTACTATTTAACCAATCAACCAATCAACTATTCAACTTGCTTTTACTTCCAGAGTTCCCGCACATATTTGCGGCTGAGATCCAGATACTTAAAAAGCATCCGGGAATCGCCACAAAAAACTTCCAGGGTTATGGTGCCGTCATAACCGGTGGCCTTTAAACTGTTGACCGCATTTTTCCAATCAATGTTACCCACGCCCAGGGGCATGTGATGGTCGGCTGTTGCCCGGTTATCCGAAAAGTGGACGTGGGTGATATAATCTCCCAGTTGTTGACAAAAAACCTCGTGGTTATTCCGGCCCAGGTTGGCATGCCCAAAATCAAGGTGCAGCCGCAATTCTTCAACTTCACTGAACATCCTCTGAAAAGTGGCTACCCGGTCAAAGGGGGCCGTAAAATTTTCGAATGCAATGGTCAGATCATGGCAGGAGGCCATTTGCACAATGGGCTTTAGCGCTTCGATGTTCAGTTCGATGATTGAGCCTCTCATGGCCGGTGGACTGACATAACAGGGATGGATATTCATTATGCCGGCACCAAGTGCCGAGAAGATCCGGGCGCAACGCTCCAGTTCATTAAGACAGGCCTGCCGGATTTCCGGGATCGGGTAAGCCCACGGCAGGCAGGGGTCTGTATGCCCGGTTATCGCCAGATCATATTTTTCAAGAAGGGAGCTCATTTTATCGGTATCGACGTATAGGGCTTTAGGGCCCTCGATGGTCAGGTCGATAAAATCAAAGCCGGCTTCGCCAAAGGCGATGGTTTCATCGTATACGACGTGAGAAGGATTGTTCATAACACCGATTTTCATTTTCGATACCTCCGTTGAGTTAGCCATTCTCTATACAATTTTCCAGGCCGCTTTTACAACCGCTTTTCACACGGCAGGATTTCTTCTGCCCTCAAACCCTCAGCAAATCGCTTTTGTTTGTTTACTTTTTCAAATCCCTGTATTAGGTTCATGGACGATCACAAACCCATGCATGAGATAGGAGATACCGGGCAATGAATCGGAACAGAAGCATTTGGCTATGGCTGGGAATCTGCTTTTTGGGCTTGGTTTTAGCGGGCGGTGCCATCGCCGCCGGCGACCCTCCCAAAGATGCCAAAGAGTTTCCCCCCAGCCTTGACAGCTACAATGATGCTGATGTTGGCAGCATCATGGCTATTTTGAAAAACCGGGTGCGCCAGGTACCGTTCAATCTGATTGCGACCATTATCTTCTTTTGTGCGATTGTTCATACCTTTTTGACC
>Ga0209536_100007918_pt1 | contig 16045 bp, 22 predicted proteins | sample DeeMarSeWOR28_12_FD_187461 | JGI IMG/M metagenome (GOLD analysis project Ga0209536, IMG submission 187461) | Marine sediment microbial communities from White Oak River estuary, North Carolina - WOR-2-8_12 (SPAdes) (version 2) | ecosystem: Environmental > Aquatic > Marine > Intertidal zone >...
GTTGAAGCCATAATCAAAATTATAGTTAATACATATAACATTTTGATTCCTCCCGGTCATATTTTTCTTTGCGACAATTAATTTGTCGTGGAAATTGGTTATATCATCCCCAGTTGCGACAGTGCCTTGTAGCACTCGTCGCACACATTGCAATATCTGTCACCCTTGCTGAGTGTAAGCAGGGGGGTATCCAGATCCCCTATTATTTCCACATCACACATTAAATCACCCTCCGGCGATTCACACAATACGCATCTTAATTTTGGTTGTTTTTCCATAGTTCAAGTCTCCTAAAATCCCACTGAGTTATTGGTTAGGCCACCCCCGAAAGTTCGGCACATTTATCATATAAGTCACAGTCGAGGCATTCCTCAAACGAGTCGGCATCTTTACCGTAGGTGCCGTCTTCAGCAGGGCATTCACCTTCAGCCTCTTCTTCACCCTCATCTTCGGCCTCTGCCTCGTACCCGTGAGCTTCCATTATCTTGGCCCTGATGTCATCGTCTGAGTCTTTCTTATACACTTTGACATCGCTGCACTCGTCACAGTCTCTTATGTGAATACGCAGGGCTTTTCGGTCTGCTGTCTCTATTTCGTCAGCGAACTCATCACTTTCATCTTCACCCTCCACCTCATCTTCCTGATCTTCTTCATCTTCGAGTTCCACATCATCGTCTGCCTCGTCGATCTCATCATCGGGTTCAGAATCATCAGTCTCCGTGTCATCGTCATCAGTGACCTCCTTATCTAAATCTTCATCTTCCTCAGAAGCATAGAGTTCTTTCTTGGCATCTTTGTATACCGATTTCACAAAGACCAGTTCATCGAGGGCAATACCGTGATCGAGCAGCTTGTCTGGTATAGGTTCCTCACGGTCAAGAAAGCTGAAGTCAGAATACTCTTGGCTGTCGATGCTCTTGCCATCTGGAGTTTCAAACTTGCCACCTTTTTTGATGCGAAACACCACCGACTTACCCCTGTCGTGGTCAGCCCACAAGATGATACCACCACCACGGGGCTTTTTGGCAATACCGTCAACCTTTTTCTCAAAAAAGAAGTGAGAGACTTCCCACACCTGAATGCCCTTCTTTTCTTCTTTGCGTTCCTCATCATGAACCCAGACAAGATACACACAACGGCGTTTGGCTTTGATACGGTTAAACTCTTCTTTACTCAGGTCATGAGCCGCAATGTAGTCACAGACCGCACAGCGTTTTTCAAAGTTCCGTTGGTTGCAGGCAAAGTGTTGGTTGGCTGGCCCCACGTTGCGGTGTACCCAGAAGTCTACACAGTAAGACCAATCACCTTCAGGGTCACGGGGGTGTTGCTTGCCTGCGTAAAACGGTATCACATCGATGATGTGCTCACCGAAGCTGGGGTTCCACACCTCAAGCCCTGTGGGGAAGTTCTCTTTGTCAAGTATGCTGGCACTGCTAAAGCCCTCATCTCGGCGTTCCTGACTTTCTTTGTGCCGCTGTTCGATTTGTTTCTTGTGCTTGGTCGCACGTTGTCTGAAAGTACCCATCTTCTTTGTCGTCTTTTTTCTAGCTGCCATTTTTAGGTCTCCTTATAAGTTTTTTTGATTTATTAAGTTTTCTGCCACCACTGGCAGATTCTTTCATCTTATCCCTCAAGTGCTGCGAGGTGGCCGGTTGACCTTCAGGGGTGTCTATCGAACCCCAGTAGTTAGTAGTCCATAATTGAGTTAGACCCTGCAAAGCCCTGCGCCTGTGTTCAAAAGCGGTGCGTACCAAGTCAAGTACACGGGCGTTGTGTACCGCATCATTATATTTATCGGCAGCAGCCATGACCTTTTTATGCTTGCTAACAGTAGCATCTATTATCTGAACGGTGGGGTTATCTGCAATGCCGAATTTTTTAGGGTCTTTTTTTACAGCCCTGACAGCATCGGCCTTGGCAAGTTCTAACTGCTCTTTGAACTGATCTCTTTCTTTGCAGGCATCAGCCCACTTCTCAGACCATTCCATATACAAGATGGGCTGCTCTATCCAGCAGCGGTTAAGGTCGTCTTGGTCTATTGATAAATCATTGTGGTAGTTTCTACTCATAATACGATATCCTCCTCAGGGCCGAAACACAACCAGAAACAGGCTGTGGTCAGTGCTGCCCTATGATACATTGGTTTGGTGAACATATCAGCCACCTCAGCAGCCCGTATGCTGTACCTTTTACTGAGCAGTTTCTTATTCATTATTGTGAGCACAGCAGCCCGTGTCTTTTCAGGGTCATCGGGCAGGTTGTTGAGCACTTTCTGACAACGTTCCCACATCGCCTTCTTGCCGAATTTATGTTCTACTAATATATTACACAGGTCAATTACAGTGTTGGTATCTGCTATCTCATCGTTGAGAAGCTCGATGGCCTCCTCATCAGATTCTAAGTGCAGCACTTTGCCCAGATAGTTTAAGGCTTGGCCGGGGCTGTCTGATATGTCAGCGATGTGGCTTAGGCGGTTCATGATTTTGTTGTAGTCTTTGCCCTCTTTTTTGGTGACCCGTTTTAAAAGCAAGATCAACTCTGGCCGTCTGAGCCTGCTTAGTTCGTAGTGGTTGCAACGGCGTTTGACAGCCTTTCTGATGGTTTCTTTTATAGTGTTGAACTCAGAGGTACACAGCACTATGTAAACGTGCGGTGGGGGTTCCTCAATGAACTTCAACATCGAGTTTAAGGCATCGATGGTTTGTCTGTGGAACTCATCAAATAGGTACAACTTGTCACCCTGATCGAAAAACCCTTTGTACTCACTGTTCTTTTTGATCTCACGTATGGTATCGATTCCACGGGTGTTGGCCATGTTGTACTCGTAGAAGTTTTCTTTGTTGATGCCAAGCTCGTTCCGTAAGATGTAAGCCATCGTGGTCTTGCCCGTGCCCGGTGCCCCAGTGAACAAAAAGGTGTGGTCTTCACCACGCTCTAAGACATCGGTAAGTGATTCCTTGACATTGGTGTTGCCCACCAGTGCTTTAACTGTCTTTGGTCTGTACTTTACGTTCAGCATTTATTTTCTCATCGATTATAAAATTAATGCGGCCAAAATATTCATCAAATGATTTGCCGACTTCTTTAAAACACTTGGCAGTGTGGTCTAAGAATGCCTCAAAGTCAGCCCTTTCAAAGATGATAAGCTCTTTGTCTTTTACCAGTGCGGTGCGAAATTTAATGTCCACTACAACGTTCCCTCTCTTTTTAGTATCTCCAATAAATTATCACTGACATGCTTGGCCCCAAAAAATAAAGCTATATTGTCTATTGGTTTACTAGCAACTATATCTTCAAATAATATTTCAGCCTTAGATAGAGCACTTAAACGCTCAGACTTTTCTATTTCCCCAATGATTTCAGCTAACCTGATTAATATTTCTGTATCTGTCATTATATTTCTACCTCTCTCATAGCTGCCCAGTTACCATCGATATCTGATAGCTCGGCATCGATTCTCATTGGTACATTGATCCACTTAAAATTCTTAATAGTTTCTTTTGTGGCAATGTGAGCAATGGTTTTAAACACGTGTTTGATTTCTTTTACTACCATATCTAAAAGCATCGAATCATGAATCTCGATGATGGGTTTAGTCAACCACTTTTCTTTTTCAGCCACTTCAAAGACACGGTTAAGAGTCCACAATAATATGTGAAATGCCGTGCCCTGTATCGGGTAGTTGTTGACCTCGTTGAATGTCATCGGGCCGAAAAAGCGAAAGCCGAAAAAGGTGTCAACGTAACCGTATTTTCGGTAGAACTCGTTGTTGGCAATCTTCCACTTTTTGTAAACCTTAAGGCGGTTCCAGAATTTTCTCTCGACATCTTGGCAGTGCTCTTCAAAGGTATACAGCTTGGTGATACCCATGTCTCGCATATGGGTTCGAAGTGGCAGACCAGAAGTCGTCTTAAGTCGCTCGGTGACAATGACATCTTCCCACAGTGATTTGGCACAGTTGCCATAGTAGCTCCCGTAGAATTGGGCGAACACCCAATCGTTTTTAGCGTAAAACCTGATGTCTTTGGTTATCTCGGCAGCAGGCAGGTTCCAGATATCAAGGGCTGCATCTCGGTGCATGTCACTCTTTGGGTCAGTGAGATACTTAATCATCTGGGGGTCTTTGTGGTAGCAGCAGCCCGTAGCGACTTCCATGCCAGAGAAGTCGATCTCACCCAGCCTGTTGCCCCTGCTTGGTTTGATGCCCGATCTGACCAGACGCTTGCCCTCTTTATCTCTCTTTGGTACGTTGGTCAGGTTTGGGCTTTTAGATGAACTGCGAAAACTTCTCGGTATGTGCAGGGGGAAGTCTGCATGTACCACACCGTCGTGACACTCTCTGATGTATTGTTCGATATAACCTAACAGCTTGACGTATTTACGCCTCTTGAGCACAAGCCTAGTAAGCGGTGTAGAAATTTTCGTAAGAGCTTCAATGTCTGTGCTCTCCATAAGAGCTTTCTTAGTATAGCCGGTCGCTTGATGGCCTTCGATATCAAAAAGTAGCTTACGTAGGTCGTTTGAGCTAACTTCTTTTTTAATACCAATTGCTCTGCCTTCAGCCTTTTCAAACCTTTTGGCCTCTTCACAATTAAGTACAGCCTTCTCGGTTCGGTTGATTTTATCATCGAGTTTGTTCCATGTTCTGTGATAGTACTCTTCATCGGCATTGACCCCATTGTAAGAGAGTTTGGCACAGCTTTTTGTGCCCTCAAAGAAAAACTTGTAAGCTCGGCCCTGTTTTTTGTTCTGGGCAAAGTAGCGCATCTGTTTCTTCTTGAGCTTTTGCGGGTAGATGTTGTCAAGCCCATTGTAGGTGAGCAGGTCTTCGAGGTCGAGTTCCATCACACGGTTGAAAGGGTTTTTACCCTTCGATTTTAAGTACGGTTTGATGTGGTCATCGTAAGGTCTGACACCAAAATTCACATAGCTTTGCATCTCAAGGCTACAAAAATCTCTGCGGTTGTCAATGACGTGGGCGGCGAGCATGGTGTCCCACACCCAAGGGTCAACGGGGGCATCGAACATCACCCGTGACCAATTGATCTCAAAGTGTACGTTTTGAGAAACCTTTTTGATTCCTATCTCGCCCAAAATTTTTTTATATAATTCCCTTATGTGCGATAGCTCTGTGGAACTAAAATGATCTCTGTACTGGTAGGGGAAAGCCCACGCCTCTTCACCCCAGCCGATAGATATGGCCGCAATACGTGCCCCCCTGATATACGGCTTTAAGCAATTTGTCTCATAATCTATTACGACCTCTTTGGGCTTTTCTTTTAAAACGAGCTCCAAAAAGTTTTTAACATCTGGGTAATCATAGAGGCAGGTAACATATGGCTCTTCGTTCTCAAATTCGATATCAGGCATATTAGCAACCCAGCGCAGCATCTTATCAAGGTCACGGTCATATTCAGCCATAAAGTTTAAGTCGTCTTCATTGCGTGAGGCCGCTGAAGGGTGATACATCGGTATGATGTAAGCCTGAAGCTCACGGTCTGGTATGCACAAACCCCGCCATCGGGTTATCTTTAAATCTTTGAATACACCACCCAGAAGGGCTTCCATCGCAACGCCGCCCATCGGTATGATGAATCTGGGTTGTACCTTTTTAATAGTGTCAAACAGGCGTGGTCGGCAGTGGGTGATCTCTTGGCTTGTGGGTGTTCGGTTTGAGCCTTTGCTATCGTGTGGCCAGCATTGAATGGCATTTACCTTGTAAAAGTCTTTTTCTAAATCGTAGCCTCTGGCCTTTATTCGCTTTCTTAGAAACTGCCCCACCTTACCAATGAGTTGAATATTTGATTTGTCTTCATTTGAGCCACTGGCCTCGGCTAAGATCAAAGCATTTAACCTGCCATCACCAGTGACACCCATTTTCGGTGAACGGCTCTTTTTGTACATACCGCATTTGGCACATTCCACATCGGGGTCTACATTGGTCTTGGTGGGTTCGTTGATCTCACGCAGTTCTTTTTTGGTGAAAAAGCTTACGACTTTAGCCATCTTTGTTCCGTTTGATTATTTTGGGTTTTGGTTTAACCCCTTTTAAATTATCTATTTCACACTGCAAGCGGCCAGTGACTTCCATAAGATAACTTAGCTGCCCCTGTGCAGCATTTATATGATTACGCAGATTGTAAATCTCAGTACCGATATTATCAATTGTTGTCTGAATCTTTTTCATCGATATCTGGGTCATATTTCACCCGACTGCCAGCAGTTAAAATTTGTTGTGCTTTCTTATAGATTCCCTTGATCTGATCACGTTCAAGGTGTTCAAGAGTCCATAACAATCTAAGGTACTCAAGGTCACTCAGTCTGAATCTTCTTTTTTTTCTGTAGTCTGGCATTGTTTTAACAGAGCCTCTTTATCCAGTTCCCCCAGTTTACCGACTTTAATTACCCTGCTACCGCAATTGTGACAGTTGGTATTGCCGACAACAAACGAAAGCCTCAGTTGTCTACAATCAAAGCAGAAGACCTCGACAGGTTCTTCTCTTAGTTTCTTGCCTCTATGAATTTGTATGTTCATTCCACATACCCCACTGCATATTTGAAGTTACCTGACTTTATCATCACACCAGTCTTGCCCATCCACAGCTTGTTTTCAAAATCAGACTTGCTCAAAGCCTCGGCCAGCAAAACTGGGTTCAGGCTGAACTTCTTAGCGGCCTTAGCATATTTTATCTTGGCGGTGCGCTCTACCCACCCAGTTTGCGTCATAGCTTTGTAAACCAATTTGTTTTCACCGGCTGTCATCTCGATTTCTCTTTCGGCCTTTTCTTCATCGGTTAAAACTGAGTCAGCTATGACGATATCATCTTTAATCGAGTCTGGCAAACGGATTATAACATTTTTAAATTGTTCGAAAATCTCTCGCCTGTCAATTGGCTCGAAAAAGCGTCTTAGCACCGCAAACACAACTTTATCGGTAGTTTTAAAAAAAACGTAATTTTCGGTCAATGAGAAGCCCACAGGGGCAAAATTGGCGATACTTTTAAACACTGATGCCCTGAAAAAGAACGGGTTTTTCGTAAAAGGCTTTTCAAACTCGTAAAGCCCCATTCTGATGCCCTCACGGTCTATGGTGCAGATGTGATCTCTGCCCACCTGAAAACAGGCGTGGCCCTCTTCGGTCTCCTGATTAGAGGCGATAAAATAACACATTTTAAGAGCAGTCATGAAATCGGGGGGCAAACGCTTCCACTTCAATTTAGAGATGATCTGGTTTATCATCTCAAATTTGTCGGCCAATTCGTTTTCAGTGAATACGGCAAAACCGGCCTTGGTGTTTCTTGCCCTGATGACAAGCTCGTTTTTCTTACGGGCAAGGGCTATGTTTTCATCGGTGATCTTTTCTAAGACCTGAATCAGCATAGCCCCTTTTACGGAACCTTTAAATGTTGTCTCTAGGGGGGTTTGGACGTAAATCTCTTCATTAAAGGTTTGAACGATCTTGCCCGTAAAGTCAAAGTGGGTCATCTGTTCGGCGGTGCCCTGCCTGACCTCAAGGCCGGGGGTTACTTTTTTCAGTGTGTCAATGAATTCTTTTCGGTCGATCATATTATTTGTCCTTTTCTTTGCCTCAGAAGGCTTGTCTGTTTTGGGTACAAAACCTTTTTCATCACCTCACCCAGAGTTTTGTAGCGTTTCTTGTCGGTTGAATAGCTGAAAGTGTTAATGACAACATCTTCCATATGTTTGCTCTCGTGTTTGACGTGACCCCACATATGGGTGCGTTTGTTCATACCCCAGATTTTGTAATCACGCAAAACCTCGGTGCCGCAGCATTCACAGCCATCCCCAAAGCGTGAGGTGTTGGTAAAACGGTTGTCAGCCCTGAAATATTTGATGTTGTGCTTGTATGAAAATTCGTGGGCCAGCCTCGAATATTCAAGGGTCTTTTCAGGATACACCTCATAATCTGAGCCGGTGATATTTTCTTTTGCCCTGAAAGATTCGATGTCAGCTTCGAGCCAAGGTTCCAGCTTTCTAAATTTGACCTTTTCTTCTTCGGTCATCAGCACTCGCATCTTCAGGCTCTCGGTGTTAAATGCCCACGCACCGTGATCTTTAAACGCCTTGACCAGTTTATCCATATCTTTCATTATCTTGGGGTAGATAACAGGCTGAATACGGCACAGTACTTTTTTACCGGCAGCGGCGAGTCGTTCTATGGCTTTCAACCTTAGCTTAGGTGAGGGGGCACCCGGTTCCACAATCTTGACAAAATTCTCATCGAGACTGATTAGGGTAACATCAATTATCCAATTAGGGTTGTTAAAATCTTGGTGGTATTTGGCCAGCACGTTAGGGAACTTTGTTTGCAATGCACAGGGGTAATCGTACTCGTCTAAGGTTTGCAGCATCTTGTAGGTAACCCGTTTCTTTGATTCTATTGGTGGAAATGGGTCTGACACCCCGCCTATCTTCATAGGCACCCGTTCTTTGAAAGCGACCTCTTGGCCCCGTTTGTAGTTGTAGTCGGCCTCGGTGGTAGCCTTGCACCACTGAGCAAATTTGTCGGGGTCGTTTGCGATCAGGTAAGATTGAGATTGTTGTTCCTCTGGGCGGTAGCGACGGTTTCTGCGAATGAAATCCTGACTGAAGCAATACACGCAGTTCGCTTTGCAGCCCCAGTAGGTGTCGATACGATATGGTATCGGGCACACTGGGTACTGGGTGGTGATAGCGGGTAGTTGAAATTTAGTTTCCATCACTTTACCTTCTCGTATCTGGCTAAAAACTCATCTTCAGCTTGTTGCCAAGGCCAGCAGTGAATTTGAGTATCAGGCAGAAGATGGGCATTACCATTTTGGTACTCAGGCCAGACGTTGATATTTAACCCCAGATAGAAAGCTTCGGTAACACAAATGTCACGGTCAAGCTGTTTTAAAAGTTTGTACTGTATGTCAATAATCTTTGGTACTTTAAATTTATAATAGATGAGTGCCAGTATCTCGTTTTCAATCTTGATAAAATTAGCCATCGTTGGTTTGACCGGTGCTGGTACATCAGTGAGGTATGCTTCAGCGGCATCGTGAAACAGTATGTTTTTTTTCAGACCAAAAAGATCGGGGTCACTAATATCCACAATGTCATACATGATGCAGCAATGTTCGGCTACTGAATAGAAGTCTCTTATAAATCCGTTAAAGCGCACCTTCATCGAAAGTGACCGTGCGATGTCTTCGATGTGAATATCCTGTATTCGGGGGTTTAACACATCGAATTTTTTACCTGAAGGGTAAAGAGAAAACCAAGTGTTAGGTGATTCCATAAGATTACTCCCAAAAATGTTCGTTCATGTCAGTACGCCAATTATATTCCTCATCGGCAGCACAACAGATAGTTTCATCTTCACAATTTTCTGCAAGCCATTTGAGGTAGCCCGAAGGTATCTGTTGAATCTCTTGGCCCTTAAAAGCTCCCCAAGGCATGACAAGTTCTGAGTTCATTTGCTAAATACCGCTATAAGGATACCAGAAATAAAAACAATGAGTGCAATCGCGATGAATAAACTAAAGCTTATCCATAATGGTGATAACACCCACCACCATGACCAATCAATTTTGTCTAAAAGTTTAAGTGTGATAAAAACAATGGTTAACAGACTAGTAAAACCTATACCATTACTTGCAGATGTTGATTTGTCAGCCATTTTAAGACCTCCTTCTAAACGATTGAAAACTGTGGGGCACGGGGGGCGAGCACGGCCTCCTCAAACCGCAAACCCCGTGTGACCTCCACCCAAAGAATCACAGTGCCCCACGAGCTTTATTTTTTGGTGAATTTCTGGTACAGCTTCTTGCCTTTGGCAGTCAGGGCCATAACTCCTTCACCGTCACGGGTGATCAGCTTTTGGTCGACCAGCTTTTTGTAGGCTTTCGGGTGTTGGCCTAAACCACTTTTGGCGATCTGTGCCATCGTTTGAGGCCGTTTAGCCACTGCCATTACGAATTTATGGGTTTTTGTGCCCACAATGAACCCAAACGGGTCTTTGACACGTTTTATGCCCGTTATCGGGCTTTTAGTGGCCTCAGCAGCCGTTTTTTTGGCCGGTGACTTCTTGGCAGTGGTCTTTTTCGGTGTGGTTTTCTTAGTTACCGGCTTTTTTGTACCACTTTTTGCGGCTACCTTTTTTTGTTCCACTTTCGCTGGGCTTTTTTTTTCAGTGGGTTTCTTTTTGGCGGGTGTTGTCTTTTTCACTTTGGTGTCTCCCTTCTTCTTGGTTGATTTTTTTACGGGTTTCTTTTTTGGGGGCGGGGGTGGTTCCTCTTCCTCTTCTTCTTCGAGTTCCTCTTCAAGCTCTTCTTCGAGTTCGTCGTCGAGTTCCTCTTCAAGCTCTTCTTCGAGTTCGTCATCAAGGGGTTCCTCTTCCTCTTCTTCGGGTTCATCAAAGTCCACCTCTTCTTCGAGTTCGTCGTCGAGTTCCTCTTCCTCTTCTTCGGGTTCATCTTCGGCACCCTCAGCCTCGTCAGCATACATTTCGTTGAAAGCGTTTATCGCAGCATTGGGCAACAGGGCAACCAGTGCTTCGTCGTCCTGCACGGATTCAACTGCATCTGTAAAGTCTTCGACAAGTTTTTCGTACTTGCCAGCCGCAGATAGTTTGGTTAGGCCCAATTTCTTTACAGCTTTCAGAGCCTTGATTGCTTCAACTAACTTTTCTTTTGAGATTTTTTTCATAAGACCTCCTTGTTAATGAATGTGTACTCTGTTAAATTCGCTGTCGAGGTGAAACTGACCCGAATCTAACTTTTGTATAAGTGTTACAAATGCGTTTTCGTCAAACTTGCGGTGCCGGTGCAGCATAATCGACACCCGTATGATGTCACGGCGTTTTTCAGCGTCGGTCTGAGACATGGCCAGCATAGCATCCACATGGCCCAGTTTGCCTACCCACTTGGCGGTGTGCTTCTGTGTGGTCATAGCGGCAGTCAGCGCATCTTTGGTAACCTGTGTGGGCACGATGGTCAACGCCCTGCGCTTTGATGCAAGCTGGGCGGCGGTCATCCATGTCTCGTCTTCTTTTTCGATGCCCTTCAGGTCAGCCCTTTCGGGTTTTAAACAGTCGGCATGGTCGATTACGATCATGTCTGGTATAAACCCCTCGATGGCTTCGAGGTTGTCAAGTTCCTGCTGAATGTCGTGTATATTGGCTGAAAATTTTGGGTAGGTTTTAAGCTTGAATCGTGAGGCATATTTTTTTTCAAAGCTGGCCACCGAGCGCATCAGGCTCTTTACGGTTTTTTCGGTATTGATTTCCTCATGCCAGATGGCAGGTTCGAAATTGGGATGAAGGTTGCCCCGATGTCGGCAGAAGGTGCATATTTGGTAACCGAGTTCTGTAGCGGTTTGGTGTTCCATTATGTTTTCTTCTTCGTCGATGATTGTCAAAGTGTTCTTTCTGCGCTTGCTCTCACAGTTGCCCGTCTGGTTGTGAAGACAGTCGAGCACAGGGTAAAGGTAATTGCCATTGCTCATAAAACCGGGTATCAGGCGTTTCAAGATGCGTTCCTGCATCTCTTCGCTGCTCATCTCTAACGAAAAGAAGGCAACCTTTAGCCCCGAAAGCAGTGCCATCAATGCAAACTCTTGTGCGAACCATGTCTTGCCCCTCTTGAATGGAGCCGCTATGCCCACCAGCCAGCCCCGCTTGAAATTGCCGAGAAACTCACCGAGCAGCCCCGGCAGTGTAAAAAAATTCTCGTCTTGTCGTAATAATAAGCCTCTTGCAGAGGGTATGTCAAAGGGATTCGACCATGTGCTCAACTTCTTTGAAATGTTCCTAAAGTTAGCGACTTCCACCTCAGCCTTCTCTGGTTTGTCGTCTTCGAGGTAGCTGGTGATGTTGTCCCTGAGAAGAGCGAGGTGTCGGTTTTTAAAATAACCCAATGCCTGCTCACTCATGTAGTCCACATTGAACTTGCTTTTGTTCTGGTACTCGGTGGCGGCATCATTTAGCAAATCTTCAATCAGGTCGGCTTCGTCTTCCTTAAGCTTTCTCTTACGGGCGTTGAACAAATCGTTTATGTGGTTTACCGGTGCCTTGCCGTGTTTGTTGTAGTAGCTCATGCACCAACGGGCGACAAGTTGAATCCATTTGTTTTCGAAATAATCTCTCACATGCACATCGATTGTGGTTGTCATTTGATGCAAAAATTTTGTGTTGACGATCATGCCGGTCAAAATTCGCCTCTCTATGTCTGTCTCAATCTTCTTTCGTCTGAACATAAAAGTTCCATATCATAAACGCAGCGAGTAGTTTTGAAGATAGCCGTTTTCGGTGGCATATTCCACAAAGCGTCGCATCGAAATGTCAGATGCAAACCAGTTGGGGTTGATCTTTTCTTTGCCGAACTCTGCTATGGCCTGCCAGAAGACCTCGGCACGTTCTTTGTTGGTTCTCATCATCGTGGTGTCCACCGCCTTCGTGTTCTTTGTAAAAAAATCGTGAAGCCGATTAGCACCCTCGATGAATTTTATTTTATCTACCCTGCTAAAGACTACAGGGTGATTATTCAGTTTGTGCTTGGTGTAAACTTCCATCAAAGCATTGGTGAGCTTCTGGTTTTTTTCTTTCGGCAGGGGGTGAATAGGTTTAGGTGGGTTTTTGGTGTAAAACATAAGACTACTTCGCAGCACTTTTTCTTTAACATATTCGTTGTAATAAAATTCTGAAAGGCTGCAACGTTTTAGTGGGTCTTTGTTTTGAGGCAAGAAATCTTTATCAGTCGCAGCCTGTGCAAAATTATCAATGGCGTATTTGATCTGTTTGGTAGAATACGATCCATCAAGGTTGCCATGTCTGCCCTTCAAGACAAGAATGGTATCCCTAAGAGCATCTTTATACGTTTGGGTGGCAGTGTTGAGGTGGCGGCGGCAACCAGATTTGTTCCAGTACTCAATAACATCTTTAGCCCATCGATGCCATTTTGTTTCTCGAAGCAATGGTTTTTTTAAACTATTATTTTTCATTGCTTCAGGTTCCACATCGCCGTGACAATTAATATCACTTTTGAGAGTTGAAGAGGGTGTGTGTTTTTCGTAATCAACCGAAGGTTGATTACATAAATATATATTATCTTTAATTCTTAAAAGTGATTTAAGAGACTCATTTTTGCGTGACAGGTGGAACCAATGTTCCTTAAGGACAAATAAATGGACCACGATTGGCCTATTTTGGTCACTTTTTTGCATCCTATCATTGCGAATTAGGTATCCCTTTTCGACAAGATCACCTGCTATTTTATTCATCTGGCTCATCGACAAATTCATCAGTTCTGCGACAGCTTTTCGATGGGCTGGGAACACCTCGCTGTTTTTCTGAAAAGACATAAAAAGTGCAAGTGCCAGTTTCTCATTGTTGGTGAGGTTTTTGTCTAAGAGAACCACGTTTGGCAGGTTTGTGGAACCAAAGAAATTTACGTTGTATATGTTTTCGATGTTTTTCATTTTTTAGGCAAAGAAGAACCCCTCAGCTATCGGGGCTAGGGCAAGCTCAGATTACTGAGGGGTTCGTTTAAAAGTGGTCACCGGCTTTGAAAGGGTAAATATGGTCGTGGTTGCGGCGACCATCACCAATACACTAAATACGGAGGTTCTATGTTTTACATACATTTTTTACCCTTTCAAAGTTTTAAATTAACCATCGACCATTAATTACAAACTACTAACTTTTTTTGGTTTTGTCAATAGATTTTACCAAAAATTTCTCGCCTCAACTCTTTGACCTCATCCCACGACATGTCGCCGGGATCGCCTGAGTCAAGCAAAATGTTTTCAACTTCAGTGTAAGGCCCAGCCACCTCAGCCCCAATCTTTAGTGCCTGAGCCTGAGCCTTGTCTTCAGGGTCATACATTGTAAAAACCCTTTTAAACGTTTTAAGCAGTTTTACCTGAGCAGGGGTGTATTTGATGCCATAGGTTCCAACAGCCCCGTCACCCACCTTCAAAACATCGAACGGGCCTTCGACCACAATGGCGGTATCCACAGCAGAGTCGAAATTGTACAGTGTGTCTTTGATCGCCACCGCACACCTGTCGTCGGGGCAGTTCTTATAAGGGGGTTCCATCTTGTCTGTCATATCTCTGGTGGTAAAGGCCACCAGCTTGCGGTTCAAATACACCGGCATGTACAGTCTATATTTGTAAAAGCTTGTCGGTGCGAACCACCCCAGTTTATATTTTTCGAAAGTGGTTTTAACGGGCAGTTCCCTTTTGCTCAGGTATTTCTGTATTCTTTTTGTCAGGGTGAAGTGTACATCGGCAGGGGGTGAAATCTGGTCAAAATACCGCTTCACGTAGCCGATATCGGCCTTTTTACGCTCTGGGTAGACCTGAGTGCCCGAATATTTGTTTATAATCAATTCAGCGGCTCTGGCAGAGCACTGGTCGAGCTTCATCACGAGTTTGATAATTGTGCCAGTGGTGCCACATATCCAGCATGAGATGCCCATCGATTCTGTGTTGATGCCCAGATGGTTAGAGGGGTCGTCCATACAGAAGGGGCAGTTTACACCCCACCAGCCGGAACTCACATTCTTACCCTCTTCATCGAATGTGATGTTCCGGTCTTGAAGGTAGGTTCTTAAATCGAATCTGTCGAGGTCGAATGTCACTATTACCTTCCCACCAGAGGTGTGCTAAAACTTGGTGAAAGGGTTTTTGGCACACTTGCATTTACGTTTATGATAACACACTGATAACAATTAATTGTTTTACCGTCAAGGGGAACTTCAATGTCTTCGGTAGGTGGGTCGGTGCAGTTCCCATCAGGGCAGTCACCCAGATAGTCTTTAAACTCCCACTTCGGCAGAGGTTCCACTTCAGGTTCGTACCACTGAAAGTTTCGTGGCCATTGAGGAACCTCACCGCTGGTCATCTGAACGTTTAAAGCATATTCTCTGTACTTGGCCCCGTTGCCCACAGCACAGCCTGTTGCCAGTGTCAGTATGATTGCGATCACCATGATCAAAATCAACAGGCTCAATAAGGCTATTATTTTTTCAAGTAGCTTCATTTTTTTTAAGCCTCCTTATATGGTATTTTATGTACTTCATTTTGTTGGTTTCTTTCTGGTCCGGCCTGAGTTTTGATTTGAGGTATTGCAGTTTCTTTTCAAGCTGGGCTAGAGTCATGTCACGCAATCGTCTTTTTTCAGGGGTTTTCATTGCTTTCTCCTAATCAGTTTAGGTTTTAAATGTTTGGCAGATTCTACAACATGTTTCGGTGGTCCTTCAAACACACCACACTCAAGACAATGTGGAATACCAGCCATTCTGTTTATCTGACACTCAAGGCTCGAAACCTTTTTCTTTTTATCGGCACAAAAATAATACTTTTTAAATTCAAAGGCTCCACACATGCCGGTGCGTGAGTTGACAGCCTCACCTTTCGCACATAACCGGCAACCTCTTTTTAAAATCTTCATTTTTATGTGGTAGTGCAGGCAGTAGCAGCAGGTCAGAGTCGTGATAGGTTCCAGTGCCCTTTTTCTTTTAATCAAAGTCGTTGTTTTGCTCATCCTGAAGAATCTCCTCAATCTGCTCTTCAACATATTTAAGGCGTTCTAAGATGTTTAGCCTCGGTGTCGGCCCGATGTGAATTTCATCAGGCTTGTTACGTTCACGGGTTCGCTTTTCGTCACTTTTGATGATGTGCTGTGAGGCTTTGCTATAGCTGTGAGATCGGTTGTATTTCATAGCCTTACTCATTCGAGCCTCAGCGTAGCCTGTTATGAAAAGCACGATGATTAGAATTGATAAAAGTTTCATGGTTAGTTCCTTTCATATTTTATTAACGTCACTTCTATAACGACAGAAATCATTTTGATACGGGGTTAATAAATCTAATGCTTCTTTAGCCTTCTTTGATACGTTTGAAGTATTCAGCCTTTTTAGGTGGGCAATGATTTGCCAAACTAATTTTGTATCAACCTTCATATTGAAGCTCCCACACCAGAGGGGTAGACACGAAAAATCAAGGTCAGCGTCCTGAAGGACAGCCCCCCGAAGGTCAGCCCCCTGAAGGTCAGCCC
>Ga0209536_100007919_pt1 | contig 16045 bp, 11 predicted proteins | sample DeeMarSeWOR28_12_FD_187461 | JGI IMG/M metagenome (GOLD analysis project Ga0209536, IMG submission 187461) | Marine sediment microbial communities from White Oak River estuary, North Carolina - WOR-2-8_12 (SPAdes) (version 2) | ecosystem: Environmental > Aquatic > Marine > Intertidal zone >...
ATGGGAGGCGCCCCTTCACGTCCGCCGAACCCGCGGACGCCGCTCAGAGGCTCTCGCCGCCGTGCGCTCCCGGAAGCAGCACCCACCGCCAGAGTGACGCTGCCAGTGCGGCGCCGAGCAGCGGGCCGACCCAGTAGATGAGGTGGGCCTGCCAGTCGCCGGCCACGAGGGCCGGGCCGAAGGCGCGGGCGGGATTCATCGCCCCTCCCGTCATCGGCCCGCCGACGAGCATCCCGACCAGATAGATCAGGCCGACGCCGAAGCCGGCGACGCGTGGCGCGTCGGGCGAAACGATCGTGCCGAACACGGCGCCCACGAGGAAGAACGTCAGCAGGCCTTCGATGCCGACGGCCTGGGCGTCCGTCAGGAGCCCGGAAATGCGGGGCGTTCCGTAGGAGGTGACCTCGCCGGCCATCTCGGGGAGGAGCGCGCGCACGCAGAGCGCCGCCAGCACGGCACCGAGCAGCTGGGCGACCACGTAGAGGCCCGCCGATCTCGCCTCGATCTTCCGGGACAGCCACAGGCCAAAAGTCACCGCGGGGTTGAGATGGCCGCCGGAGATGCGCATGGTCGCCGTGACCACGACGGCGAGCGCGAAGGCGTGCGCCAGGGACACGCCCACCAGCCCGAGCTGGCCGGTCTTGGCCACGTCGACGACGACCGCGCCGGCGCCGACGAAGACGAACGTGAATGTCCCCGCGAGCTCGGCGGCGAGGGGGCGGATCGGGATGCGCATGGTCGGGGCTCCTCCGGGAGAACGGGGGATCGTCGGATCGCGGGACCGCGGGATCGTCGGATCGCACGTCCCGCCGGTACCGTCGGTGTCACGGGGGCTAATGGTACTCCCGCCGCGTGGCCGTGTGGAGGGGCGGCTTCATGTCCCGGCAGCGACCGCCGCAATGGCGCACGCGGTGATCGCTCCGACCGTCGTCGCCAGGAGGTTCACGACGTCGTTGTCGATCCACCGCAGGCCCGACACGTGCTCGGCGGCGGTCCCGCAGCGGTGTTGCGCCTGCTCGGTGCCGCACCCGCACCCGGGGCAGCGGTAGCGCGCCTGCAGCGTGGCGCCGAGGATCGAGTCGGCGACGGTGCCCAGCAGCCCGCCCGCGACGGCCCCGGCCGCGGCCGCAGCCGGTGTGCCGAGGAGCAGGGCAAGGCTCCCCATCAGCCCCGCGCCGACGGCGCCCGCCGCCGTGCCGAGCAGGGTGACGCCGCCGGAGGTGCCGGCCGGAACCGTCCGGCCCGATGTGATGAGGCGTGGGAGCCTCGGCGAGTAGCGCCCGATCTCCGTGCCCCAGGTGTCCGCCTGAGCGGCGGCGAGCGCGCCCGTGAGCAGCGGCCACCCGACCGCGGGGTGCGCCGGCACGAGCAGCGCGCCGAGGCCGGCCCACCCGCCGTTCGCGATCACCTGTCGCCATACGCGACCGCCGGGGGCCGGCCGTGTCGCGCCGCCCACGGGACGCCGTCCGGCGTACGTGAGCGCACTGCCTGATATGAAGAAGAGGGCGAGCTGTCCTCCGCCTGCCAGACCGCTTCCCCAGAAGACCGCGCCGCCCACGGCGGCGGCCGCGACGGCCCCGCCGGTGGTCAGCCAGCCCAAGGCCGCGCCCGCCGCCCCGAGCCCGCCGGCCAGGAGGAGGGCGGCCCATCCGGTCACGGGGCTTCCGCGCCGCCGCCTTCGAAGAGCAGGCGCTCCAGGATCCGCCGGCGGAGGTGGTCCGGCGCGCACCGAGTGCGAGCCCGCGCCTCGAGAAACCGGACGTAGGCCGACTCGAACTTCGACAGCTTCAGGCAGGGCGCGCATCGCTCGAGGTGGCGCCGCACCTGCTCGCTCCGCGCCGCGGTCAGCTCGCCGTCGAGGTAGTCGTAGAGGCGCTCCAGTGCCTCCTCGCAGTCGATGGGTCGTGGCTCGTCGGTCATGCGTCGCGTTTCCGGATGTAGCCCATGTCCACCGCGTACTGGTAGAGCGTCCGCTGGAGTGCCTGCCGGGCGCGGAACAGGCGCGATTTCACGGTACCGACGGGCACGTCCGTGATCTCGGCGATCTCCGCGTAGGGGAGGCCTTCGACGTCGCTCAGCACCAGCGTCTCGCGGAATTCATCGGGAAGCGCGTCGATCGCCCGCAGGACTTCGTCGTCGACGATCCGGTGGAAGAACGCTCCCTCGGGGTCGACATCCTGCACCTCCCCGAATACGGTGTGCGCCTCGATGGCGTGCACGTCCACGTGCGGTCCGGCGCGCTTCCGCCTGCGGTATTGGTTGATGAACGTGTTTCTCAGAATGGTCAACAACCATGCGCGCAGGTTGGTTCCGGGCTGGTACTGGTGCCACGCGCGGTAGGCCTTGAGCATGGTCTCCTGTACGAGGTCTTCGGCCAGCAGTTCCTCGCCGGCGAGGCGCAGCGCGACGCGGTACACCGCGTCCAGCAGCGGCAGCACCTGCGTCTCGAAGGTCCGGCGACTCCGTTCAGGATCCGGCACCGGTGCGTATCCCGTTTCAATTCGTTGAAGTGATGGGACGATGCTGCGCGCGACGAATAGGATCGCCCGCGACCGACGGTCTCGCAATCCCGCCGGCGCACCTGGCTCCCGGGTCGCGGTTCGGCTAACTTGCGCCCCGTTCCGCCTGTTCCTTCCAATTCAACAGCAACCACGTGGTGAACGCGAGCCCGACCGCGGCGGTACACGCCCTGATCCCGCTGACCGTGCTGGAGGCCATGCGCCTCCAGGACGTACCCGAGCCCGACGGCCTCGACGAGTACCACGTCGAGCTGGCGACCAAGCGGCTCGGGATGAGCCACACGGTCGAGCGCCAGATCGCGCGGTACCGCGACCTCGCCGCGCGCGACGAGCGCGTCGCGCGGGACGAAGTCGTCGCCTTGTTTCGCCTCGCCGGCCGCCGATCCGACGCCGACCTCCTGTTCGCGGACGCCGGGCGCCGGGCCGGCACGCTCGCAGCCGATCGCGCCGGCACGGTGGTGCAGACACTCCACCGGGGCCTGCCTCGGGCGGCGCGGGGGCCCGTCGGTCAGCGGATCGCGGCGCGTCTGCTGCGCGACCTGTTCGGGTTGGAGTTGGTCCGCGACGGAGCGGTGCTCGCCGCGGAGGCCGCGCGGCCGATCACCTGGGAGGCCAAGGCCGACGGCTCGGCGTGCGGCTTCCTCGGTTCGGCGGTCGCCGCGGTGCTGCGCGCGTACACGGACCTCGAGGGAGCGGTGATCCACCAAGAATGCTGCGCCCGGGGCGGAGAACGGTGCCGTTGGGAGACCACCGTGCCGCACGGATCGGGGAGATCATGAGTACACTCGCAGGGCTCGACCTCGACGCACTCAGCGCCGCGCTCCGGCAGCGCGGGCTGGACGGCTGGCTGGTCTACGACTTCCACGGCATCAACCCGATCGCGCGGCGACTGCTCGGCGGGAAGGGGATGCTGACCCGGCGGCTGTTCGTGTGGCTCCCCGCGGTGGGGCCGGTGAAGCTGCTGGTGCACGGGATCGACCGCCCCGCGATCGGCGACTTCCCGGGCGAGGTCGAAGTCTTCACGACGTGGCAGGAGCTGCATCAGCTGCTGGCCACGCTGGTGCGGGGCCGCCGCCTCGCGATGGAGACGTTCACGGAGAACGCGGTGCCGTATCTGGATCTCGTGCCACACGGGATCGTGGAGCTGCTCACGCGCTTCGGGGCGGGGATCGTCACGTCGGCGCCGCTGATCACGCAATTCGCCGCCCGGTGGACCGCCGGGGAGTTGGAGGATCACCGGGAGGTGGCCGAGGCCATCGCCGCCATCGCGCGGGGCACCCTTGCACGCGTCGTGCGGGAAGTGGGCCGTGCCGACGAGTACGCCGTGCAGCAGCAGGTGATCGGCGAGCTGCGGCTGCTGGGATATGAATTCGAGGATCCTCCGATCGTCGCGTTCGGGGCGCACGCCGCCGATCCGCACTACTCGCCCGAGCCCGCGTCGAGTACCCGTCTCGCCGCAGGCGACGTGGTGCTGCTCGATCTGTGGGCGCGCCGGACTCCCGACACGGTGTGGGCCGATCAGACTTGGATGGGCTACGCCGGCCCGACGCCGTCGGACGAGGTCGTGCGGGTGTTCGATGCCGTGATCGCCGCGCGGGATGCGGCCGTTCGGCGGGCCGGTGCGGCGGTGGCGGCGGGCGAGAAGGTGACCGGCGCCGCCCTCGACGTCGCCGCGCGGGGCGTGCTCGCGCAGGCCGGCTTCGGCCGGTATTTCACGCACCGCACGGGGCACTCCATCGACCTTGAACTGCACGGGTCCGGGCCCCACATCGACGATTTCGAGACGCACGACATCCGCGAGCTCCTGTCCGGCGTGGCCTTCTCCATCGAGCCGGGCGTGTACATCCCAGGGCGTCTCGGCGTGCGGAGCGAGATCAACGTGATCCTGGGCCGTGACGGGGTGGAGGTGACGCCGCGGGAGCCACAGACCGCGCTGATCGTGAGCGAGCGGACCGGGTGAGCGGCCTGGTGCGAAGCGGGGTGCGGCGAGTGGCCCGGGGGGCCGTGGATCACGCGATTCCGCGCGCGTGCAAATTGAAAGTCGACGTGTCCCCTTTAGTGGACACTGTGTATCAATCATGTGCTTGACACACACAAGCACGGGCGTACATTGCGCGTAGCCATCAAAGGAGGACGACACTCAGGGTCGTATTTTGTCAGCCGCAGTTCCCGACACATCACCGTCTCTCTCTCCCTCACTCCGCCTGGCGTAGCCTGCGCGCGTGATCCCGGTGTTGTGTCACCAGATCGCAGGAGGGTTTCTGTCTTTTCGTCATTGGAGGACGAGTCCATGACCGACAAGCGTCGTAGCGTGTTCGCGCGCGCGGCACGCGTTCTCTTGGCGGTTGGTCTGCTTTCGTTCGGAGCCAGCGGGCTCTGGGCGCAGGGCACGACCGGCAAGGTCCAGGGGACCGTGTTGGATCCGACGGGGCAGCCGATCGCGAACGCCCAGGTGTTCATGCTCGGCACCTCGTTTGCCGCGATGACCAACGAGGACGGGTTCTATTTCATCAACAACGTGCCTGCTGGGACGTACTCCATGCAGGCACAATTCATCGGCTACCAGGCCGCGCGGATGGACGGCATCCGGATCCTGGCGGATCAGACCCTGACCGCCGATTTCCGATTGTCCGGTGCGGTGGCCCTGGAGGCCATCACCATTACGGCCGCGCAGGCGCCGATCGTCCCCCGGGACCAGGTGGCCTCGAAGTCGATCGTGACCGGTGAGGAAGTGGACGATCTGCCGGTCGGCGACGCGCTTTCGGTGGTCGCCTTGCAGCCCGGTGTCGTCCAGGGCCGCGGCGGCGCGATCCAGATTCGCGGCGGCCGGGCCAACGAGGCGGCGATCTTCGTGGACGGCGCGCCGGTGCGGCGGATGGACAGCGGCTCCACGAGCCTGAACCTCGCCACCAACGCGCTGGCCGAGGTCTCGGTGACCACGGGCGCGATGGACGCGGCGTTCGGCGACGCGCAGGCCGGCGTGATCTCGCTGGTGACGCGCACCGGCGGCTCGCAGTTTGCCGGGACGTTCGCCTACGAGTCCGACGAGATGTTCAACAACAACGTCTCGCAGGGCTACAATCGGTTCGAGGGCGCGCTGAGCGGCCCGATCATGGGGAACCTGACGTTCGCCGTCGGCGGCACCCTCACGGGCGCGCGCGCGTCGGACGTGGGCAAGGGCATGGAGAACATCCCGGTGTACACGTACGCCGGCATCGACACGGTCGTCACCGAGGCCTTCGGGTCCGACAGCGGCGCCACGAACATCCCGCGGATCATCCAGTACAGCGGGCAGTGCGACGCCGCCGACAACTACGGCTACGAGTGCCAGGGCCGCATCCGCCCCTACGGGTGGAACACCAACCTGCGCGCCAACGCCAAGCTGCAGTACACCTACGGTAGCGGCTCGCGGATCGCGGTGACGGGGCTGACGGACGTCGCCCAGAACATGGGCCCGAGCACGATGAACTTCGAGAGTGCGGGCGGCGGCCGCACCACGTCCAACCTGCTGGTGCTCAACTGGGTGCAGCAGGTGTTCCGCGGCGCCGACAACGAGCTGGCGTTCGACGTGAACCTGTCGTACCAGGCGGATCGCTCCAGCAGCGGCGCGGTCATCCGCGACACCGATCTCGGGCTGCGCAACCCCACGATGGGCATCGTGCTGAGCCCGCTGGACTTCATCACCGATTTCGATCGGTGGGGGCCCGGCGATCCGGCGCTGCACGGGACGCGCGACTCGACCGGCGGGTACGTGATCACCCAGCTCAAGACGGCCGAAGACTGGGACATGATCATCGAGAACATGCGGTACGACCGCGGGTCGCTGCGCTCCTATCTGCAGCGCAGTGAGACCAACACGCGGACGGACCCCCGGCTCAACGCCTACGGCGTGACGGGCGGCTTCTCGAACTACGGCGTCAACCAGGGTCAGACCCTGTGGGAGGAGCGGCGCTTCGTCGGCCGCGCCAACATCGACTGGCAGGCCGACCGGTACAACCGCTTCAAGTTCGGCGGCGAAGCCACCCTCGGCAACGTCAACCGCTGGGCGATGGGTTGGGTCAACAAGAGCTTCGGCGACGGGTACACGGCGGATCCGTACAAGTATGCCCTGTACGCCCAGGACCGTCTCGACCTCGGCGACGTCGTCATCGAGGTCGGAGCGCGCTACGACGCGTTCGACACGCAGGCCCTCTACCCGCTGGTGCCGGGCCGGATCTTCACCAACCCGGCCTTCGACCAGACGAAGACGGTCGAGGAGATGACCTGCACGACCGCGCGCGAGGACTGCGATCTGTACGAGTACGTGTGGGCGCAGTCGCAGAAGCACAGCTCGTTCGCTCCGCGCGTCCGCGTGTCGTTCCCGGTCACCGACCGGACCGGCTTCCGGATGTCGTATGCGCACCAGACGCAGACGCCGGACCTGTACAACATGTACAACGGCACCAACAACGATCTCGCCAACACGAACACCAACGACCAGTTCGGCGGCGACGCCGACTTCGGCAAGTCGATCCTGTTCGAGTTCGGCATCCGGCATGCCTTCAGCGAGGACATGGTGCTCGACATCTCGGCCTACAACAAGGACAAGGTGTCGGACATCACGTACCGCGTGCTGCCGTTCTTCGACACGTTCACCGACCGCGTCAACAACGTGAACATCCTCACGAACGCGGACTTCGGAAACACCCGCGGCATCGACGTCCAGTTCCTGCGGCGGTTCGGCAACGTGTTCTCGGGCCAGATTTCCTACACCTTCCAGAACTCCAAGAGCACGGGCTCGGATCCGACGGACTTCCTCGGCGGACTGTCCCGGGCGCCGTTCGACATCACCGGCAACCGTCCGGAGGCGCCGCAGACGACGCTGCGGACGCGGGATGACCGTCGGCACAACATCCAGGGCACGTTCACCGTGGCCTTCCCGAACGACTTCGCGCCGAACTCGTTCTTCGGATCGATCCTGCGCGACGTCGGCCTGTTCGGCACGTTCCAGTTCCGTTCCGGCCTGCCGTACACGCGGCTCAAGAACCTGGGCCAGGGCAACACGTCGGCCGGCGGGTTCGGACTGGTGTCCGACCTGCTCGAGCCGCTGCAGTCCTCGGAGACGCCGTGGGAGCGCTACATCGACCTGCGCGTCACCAAGGGCTTCCGCTTCGGCCCGACGGACTGGGTCGTCTATGCGGACGTCCGCAACCTGTTCAACTTCACGAACAAGCCGACCGTGTTCTCCGAGACCGGCGACGTCGTGAACGAGCGGTACTTCGAGGTCGGGTATCTCGATCCGCTCCTGCTGACGATGGAGCAGGACGCCATCGCGTCGGGAGCCTGGATCACGATTCAGAAGACCGATGAGGCGGGCGGCAGCCCCCGGTCGGTCGGTGCCATCGACCTCCAGTCGATCGCGGCCACCTGCCCGGGTTGGGCCGGCGGCGGCGGCGCCACGGCGTGCGTCATGCTGCAGCGCACCGAGCAGCGGTTCGGCAACGGCGACGGGATCTACGACGTCGACGAGCAGACCGCCGCGGTGCGGGCGTACTACGACCTGAGCAATGCGCCCCAGACGTTCTACTCGTCGGGACGGCTGATCCGGCTCGGGCTGCAGCTGCAGTTCTAGGCTTGGATGCCGAATGGGCCGGTGGGCGCCGCGCTGCGGCGCGGCGCCGCCGGCCGGGATTCATACAGTGAGGATTCGATGAAGCTCAAGAACCTGTTCACTCGACTGGCTGGTGCCGGCCTGCTCGCGGCGATCGTCGCGTCGGTGGTCGCTCAGGCAGCGCACGCCGAGCCCGAGCCAGGGGCGAAGCGGCGCCGTGCCGGATTCGACCTCCTCGGCGCGGGTTCGACGTTTACTGCGGCGACGAACCGCGTGCAGTGCGGCTTGGACAACCAGGGGAACGTGTGCACCGACGTGTTCGGCTCGCCCACGGGCGGCGGCGGATTCTGGCCGCTCGGCTCCCCGAACCAGTACATCTTCAACTCCGGTCTCCAGATCGCGGGGATCGTGGCGCAGGACGCCCCGATCTGGGCGGGCGACACGGTCGGCGCGTACTTCTTCGACGCCCGCGGCACGCAGCCGCAGGGGCAGCAGGTCACGCTGATCTACAGCTCCGTCAACGCCGACGACGTCAACGAATGGCCGAACGGGGCGTACATCCGCGACGCCAGCCTCTACAACGCGAACCTGCTGGGTCGGAAGTCGATCTCCCAGGAGGACACGTGGGTGCGGTACTACGACGGTCCGGGGCTCCTCTCCGGCCGCCGGCACCCGATGGGGATCCTGGTGGAGCAGCGCGGCCTGGCGTGGAACTTCCCCTCGGGCAACCAGGACATCATCTACTTCATCTACACGTTCACGAACATCAGCGCCTCCGACCCGGCCGCATACGACGGTCTCGATCCCGCGATCCGGGGCGAGATCGCCGAGATCGCGGCCGGCTGGGTATCGGAGACCGAGTCCCGCGTCGGTGTGGACATCCCGTCGCAGGGCTACCGCATCGACAGCGTGTTCGCCGCCTTCGCGATGGACCCGGACGTGGGCGTCGCGGGCACCAACGCCTCGACGGCCATCCTGCCCTTCTCGATGGGCGTGGCCTACAAGACCGACTTCGACGAGCCGACCTGGTTCTTCCCGCCCGACATCAACGGCCCGCCGTTCGGGCCGTATCCGGGCTTCGTCGGCGTGAAGTACCTCAAGAGCCCGGTCGACCCGATCACGCAGGAAGAGGTCGGGCTGACGCTGTTCTCGAATACCACGAACAGCTCGCAGTTCCCCGACCCGGTGGGCGTGAGCCAGCTGTGGCGCTACCTCTCCGGCCGGATCACGCCGGCCGAGGGCGACCCGGTCTGTGACATCAACCCGCCGATCGAGCGCCGGCTCTGCGCCCTGAAGCAGACGCCGGACGACACGCGGTTCTATCAGTCGTCGGGCCCGTTCTCCCTGAATCCGGGCGAGTCGTCCACGATCGTGGTGGCGTATGTGCACGCCGCGCCGATCGGCTCGGTGGTGGCGCCGTTCTACGGCGGCACGCTCGCTCCGGGCATCCCCCCTTCGGGCACGGAGATCGCGAACGATCCGTCGCTGCTGCGCGAGATCGAGTTGGCCTCCGGCTGGGCCGGACAGAACGACGAGGACGGCAGCGGCGCGATCGAGCAGGACGAGGTCAACACGGTGCCGCGTTCGCTGCTGCAGAAGGCACTCGTCGCGCAGAGCCTGTTCGGCGCGCAGTTCCTGCTGCCGTTCGCGCCGGAGTCGCCCGAATTCTACATTGTGCCCGGCGACAACAGCGTGACGGTGGTGTGGCAGCCGTCCCTGACCGAGCAGATCGGCGATCCGTACTTCACGATCGCCTCGAACCCGGACCCCTCCAACGGTCTGTACGACCCGCAGTATCGGGACAACGACGTCGAAGGGTACCGGATCTACCGTGGCCGGACCCGGGCGCAGATGGAGCTGGTCGCGCAGTTCGACTACTCCGGAACGACGTTCGTGGACTACACCGGCGTGTGGGCGTACCAGGGCAAGTGCGCACCGGAGCTGGGAATCACGGCGGACTGCCCGTCGTTCCCCGAGGCGCACGACCTGGTGGGCGACATCTCGCAGGTCACCCCGGGCGGCCGCGTCGAGCTGGCCGGCGGCCAGTTCATCGAGATCCCGAGCGAGCAGGTCGCGCTCGGCGACGCGTCCAACGCGCCGACGCTCGATGATCTGATCAACACGCCGGTCGTGCCGAGTTCGGTCTATCTCACGGTCAAGTTCGCGCCGGGCGACAGCCTGCTCGCGCACGACGATGGCCTGGGCGGCATCACCGGCGACGCGACCGGCACGATCAACTACCTCACGGGCGCGATCACCGCGACCTGGGGGCAGCCGATCCCGGATGCGCAGCCGATCGTCGCGTCCTACGGCTACACCAACGTCCTGGGCGACGGGGAAATCCTGATCACCAGCAAGATCAACCCGGTGGAGGACGCGGGGTTCCCCGCCCTGAGCAATAACGGCGTGCCGTTCGCGTACGTGGACAACGCCGTGGTCAACTCTGTCGATTACTACTACGCCGTGACGGCGTTCGACGTGAACTCCGTGGCATCGGGCCCGGGCACGCTCGAGTCGCCGCTCGCGCCGAAGTTGGTGACACCGCGAGCGCCGGCGCCGAACCTCACCGCCGCCTCCGCCGAGATCGGTCTGTTCGGTCGCGGAGTGGAGCTGGATCCTTCGACGGGCTTCACGTTCGATGGAGCGACGGGCAGGTTCACCGGCCCGCCGCCGCCGTCGAATTCCCTGCAGGCGGTGGCGTTCGAGCTGTTCGCGCCCACCCTGCTTGCCGCCGGGGCGACGGTCGATTTGCGGATGGACTCGGTGATTCCGGCCTATTACGGCGGGGCGTATTACCTCACCGTGCTGATCGACGGCCAGTCGTTCTCGTCGCTCTCGATGGGCTCCCTGTCGGGCAACGATGCGCCGATCTCGACGCACGATGCCCCGACGGTGGCCACCACCTCGGGCTCGATCCCCGCGGATCCGGCATTGGCAGCCGCGGCAGGCCAGTCAGGGCTGCCGTACGCCGGCTCGGCGGAGTTCCGGGTCACGATGCAGGAGATCACGTTCTACTCCGGTGATGCCGAGTGGCACTACCAGGTGGACGGCTCGTTCTGGACCAGTGACGACCTGCACGGGCTCGGCGGCTCCCGGTGGTTCGACGGCGCCGACGAGGCCATGAACGATCCCACCGGCGACGACGCCACGGTGCTCCGCGGCCAGCTCACCGGCGTGAACACCATCTGGAGTCCGCAACCGTACGTGAACGCGGCCAACACACTGTTCCGCCGGAACCGGCAGTCCACGTGGCACGCCGGCCGGCAGGCGGACGTGAAGTTCTATTGGGGCTCGACCCCCGGCACGCTCGACTCCGTGATCGACGTGACGCACAACGTCCCGGTCACGTTCAACGCGAGCACGAACATCCAGGCTGGGTGGGGATTCCGGGACGACATCTCCGGTCGCTCGACCACGTACAACGCGGCGGACGGCGTCATCACCGAGTACGACTTCGGCCACGGCCCGTGCTACAACGCCCGGGCGAGCTGGTCGTCGCCGGGCTGCGCAGGCCGGCCGTTCCTGCAGCAGGCGACGCTGCAGCCCGTCGACATCAACGCCGACGGCGTGTCCGATGGCAACGGGTTCGCGCTCTACTTCAACCATGAGTTCTACATCTTCCAGACGGATGCGCTGCCGTCGAACACGGTGTGGACGCACCGCAGCTACTTCGGCAACATGTCGGGGAGCGTCGGTGCGCTCGTGTTCACGCCCGAAGCGGCGAACCCGGCGGTCCCGGGCCTGACCGCCCGTGTGACGGCGACCGGCGCCGCCGCGGTGCGCGAGGTGGCGGAGGACGATCTGAGCAACGTGCATACGCTGCCGGATCCGTACTACGTGACCAGCGGGCTCGAGGTCACACCGGGGCAGAAGGTGTTGAAGTTCGTGAACCTGCCGAACCAGGCGATCATCCGGATCTACTCGCTCAGCGGCGTGCTGGTGGACGTCCTCGAGCACAACGATCCTGGCCTGGGCGGCGAAGCGACCTGGGAGGTCCGCAACCGCAACCAGCAGTTCGTGGCGAGCGGGGTGTACTTCTATCACGTCGAGACGCCGTCGGGTGCGGTGAAGGTCGGACGCTTCACCGTGATCAACTCGAAGGGCATCGCCGTCGGATCGACCAACCAGTGACCGGACTTTCGCGGGCGGGGCGCACGCCCCGCCCGCGGATCGGAGGCAGATTATGAGAAGGCACATGGGTAGCGCAGTGGTTGGGGCCGCGGTGCTCGCGTTCGTCGCGGCCGGGGCGGTGCGGGCGCAGGAAGTCCCGCTCCCCGGCATCGACAACACGGCCTTCGGCACGACCACCGCGGAATTTCTGCTCCTCGGCGCTGGTGCCCGCGGTGCGGCGTTGGGGAACAACTTCGCGGCCATCACGACGGACGTGACGGCCCTGTACTGGAATCCGGCCGGCGTCGCCGAGATGACGCGGCCCGGACTGGCCATCTCCACCTACACCTACATCGCCGATACGCGCTACAACTGGGGCGGCATCGCCTTCCCGTTCAACGACGGGGCGAGCGCGATCGGCCTGCAGATCGGCACGTTCGGCTTCTCGGACCAGCCGATCTACTCGCTGGCGGCCCCGGAGGGCGACGGGTCGACGTACAACGTGTCGGAGTCGTTCTACGGCATGTCGTACGCCCAGAACTTCTCGGACCGCTTCTCGGCGGGCATCACCGGGAAGGTCATCAGCTCCAAGCTGGCCAAGACGAGCGCCACCGGCTTCGCGGTGGACTTCGGGACGAGCTTCCACGCGCTGATCGCGGAGAAGCCGATCCGGGCGTCCTTCGTGATCGCCAACCTGGGCACGTCGCTGACCCATTCCGGCGTCGGCCTCGACCTCGCGGTCGACCGGCCGGCCCCGCCGCTGCAGCAGGAAGTGCCGCAGGACCCGCAGCCGGCGCGGTATTCGTCGGAGTCGTTCAACCTGCCGGTGGTGTTCCGGGTCGGTCTGGCGTACGACTTCGTCAGCAACGCCTCGTCGCGGGTCACGTTCATGGGACAGTTCGAGCAGCCCAACAACTCGAACGCGACCGGCGGCGGCGGCCTCGAGCTGGCGCTGACCGACATCGGGCAGAGCGGCTTCACCGTGATGGCGCGCGGTAGCTACGCGTATCAGCCCGACAACAATCTGGACGCAAACCCGGGTGGCGACGCCGGGTTCGCAACCACGCTGGCCAGCAAGGACGGCCTGGACGGCATGGCCTTCGGCGGCGGACTCATGTACAACCGCGGCTCGTTCGGACTGGGCCTGGATTATGCCTACCGCCACATGGGCGTGTTGGGCGGTACCCACGTGTACAGCGCTACGCTGAACTGGTAGGGGCGACACGGGGGTGAGGAACTGAATTTGCCGGTGCGGGGCCGGCCGCCTGCGGGCGGCCGGCCAGGCACCACCGGTCAAAGGAGCATGCGAGTACCGTGACACTGCTGACCACCGTCGTCGCCATCGCCACGATCTGGTGCACCGGGAAGCCGATGCCCCAGGATCAGGCCCCCGTGGAGGTGGTGACGAAGCGATTCCTGCGGGGCGATGCGACCCTCATCGATGGGTTCTGCCGCGTTCCGTTCGGGTTCCTGACGGTGGATCCCGCGGCCGGCGCGGGGCGGGGCGGTGCCTACCGGGTGGAGATCGCCGTGCGCGACTCCACGGGACTCGTCCTCCACGAGTCGGGCTGGTCGCAGACGGTGGGGGCGGAGTTCCTGGAAGTTCCGGGGGCGTCGACGGTCGAGCACTTCAGCTTCAGCGTCCCGCACGGGCGCTACACGCTCGACCTCAGCGTGGCGGACTCGGTTTCGGGGGCGGTGCAGCGGGCGTCGGTGGAAGTCGCCGCGCTGCCGCGGGACGCCCGCGCGTCGGATCTCCTGCTCAGTTCGGGGATTCGGCGTGCCGCGGCCGAGGGGGCCGCGGCGGGCCCGGGAGAGATCCAGAAGGGGTCGCTCTTCGTGGCCGCGAGCGCGCGCCCCGTCCTGACCCCGCGTCAGGCGGAGCTCTTTTACTACGTCGAGCTCTACCCGCGGGCCGATGTATCTGTGGCGTTGAGCGCGGCCGTCACGCAGGACGGTCGGGTCATCACGTCGACGGTGCCCGAGCAGTTGGCGGTGGGTGCCGCGGGCGGGGTGGCCAGTCGCAGCCTGAGCCTGGCCGGACTGCCGGCGGGAGAGTACGGGCTGCGGCTCACGGTGGCGTTCCCCGACGGTGACGTGGTGCGGGATGCCGCGTTCACCATGGCCGGATTCGAAACGGAGGCGCAGATCGCGGAGGTCACCGCGGCGCCGCCGAGCGATCCGTTCGCGGAATTGACCGAGACGCGGCTCGATTCCCTCTATGGACCGACGCTCTACCTGCAGGACTCCGGTGAGCGGAACGTCTACGACGGGCTCTCGGTCGACGGGAAGCGCAACTACATGCGCCAGTTCTGGGAGAAGCGCGACCCCACGCCGGGGACGCCGGTGAACGAGGCGATGGTGGCCTACTACCGGCTGTTCGCCGAAGCGAATCGGCGGTTCCGCGAGAGCGGGGCCGGTGACACTCCCGGATGGCGCAGCGACCGCGGCAGAATCTTCCTGAAGTACGGCACGCCGGAAGAGACCCTGCGGCGACCGGTATCGGAAGACTCGCCTCCGTTCGAGGTGTGGAAGTACAGCAGGCCGCGTCAGCTCAAGTACGTGTTTCTGGATGAGACCGGCCTTGGCAACTATCAGTTGATCTACACGAATGACCGACTGGAGACGTCCCGTGCCGACTGGACTGAACGGCTCGGGCCGCGAGCGGTCGAAGACGTGTTACGATTCTAGGCCATCTGACAGCCGTAATTCAGGAGTGAGGATCGCATGAAGAGACATTTCTTTGGCGCCGTCGGCTCGCTGACCGCTGCCCTGCTGGTGGCGGGCTGTGCGTCAGATCCCACCGCGGACCTCCGGGGCGACATCGCCTCGGTGCAGATCTCGCGGTCATACGTCGAGCTCGACGTCGGTGAGACCGTCAGGCTGTACGCGAAAGCGTTTGACTCGCAGGGCAACGTCGTCGGGACGCTGCCGACGATCTCCGTGGACGACGCCGCCGTTGCCACGATCACCATCGACACGGTGACCACCGGCGATCCGATGCCGCAGACCGACTTCACGGTCGAGGCCGTCGGTGCCGGTCAGGTGACCATTACCGCCACCGCCGGGGGCGTGACGGGAACGACCGACCTCATCGCGTTCCCGACGGCCTTCACCGGGACGGTCGCCGCGGCTCCTTCGGGGCTGGGGTGGGACGTCATCACGCTGACCGCCACGGCAAACGTGAAGTTCGATCCGGACAACACGACGGCGACGATCGACGGGCTGGAGGCCTACATCCACTCGATCACGGCCGACCAGCTGCAGCTCGTGCATTCCGGCCCGGACGCCGTAGCCGCAGGCACCGTGAGCCTCAGCAACCTGGTGTTCCTGGGGCAGTTCGCGACGAGCCTCAACGCCAGCAGCACGGTGAACGTGTCCGCGTTTCAGAACTATCTGAACGAGGACTACGATCTCGCGGCGGCCCCGGATCTGACCGCCGGCCCCTTCCCGCTCATCATCTACGGGCTGGTGAGCGACGACGTGGTGGACGTGATCGGGAAGCTCGCACCCGCCGCGGATCTGAATCTGACGTCCAGCGTGTACTGGGCCGATCACGATACCGACATCGACGTCTTCTGGACGGACGCGGACGATGCCTTCGTGGACTGCCTCGGGTGTGGCGGCGACAATCCGGAGACGGGATCCTGGACGATCGCCGGCGGTGACACCAACTACTACTACGTGGAGCTCTGGTCGGGGGCTCCGACGGTGTTCCAGGCAACGCTGTCGCTGACGCCACCGACGGCGGCGAAGCGGTAGGCTCGATCGAGCCGGGCACTCGCCGGGAAGCCCCGGGGGTGCCCGAGGGTACACTGATGCATGC
>Ga0209536_100007920_pt1 | contig 16045 bp, 12 predicted proteins | sample DeeMarSeWOR28_12_FD_187461 | JGI IMG/M metagenome (GOLD analysis project Ga0209536, IMG submission 187461) | Marine sediment microbial communities from White Oak River estuary, North Carolina - WOR-2-8_12 (SPAdes) (version 2) | ecosystem: Environmental > Aquatic > Marine > Intertidal zone >...
CTCTCGCGGGCATCACAATCCTGGCAATTCTCGGTTGCGTGATATTGGTCGCGCGCAAGAGCCAGGAAGCTTGAGTTGCGAAGCGGTAGGGACGGACGGGGCGGCAAGACCAGAGCAGTCTTCCCTCCCGCTCCGTTGTTCAGCCTCCACAGGCCGTGACTGCACGGCCCACCCGTGGTGGCCCCGGTGACGTTGGTCGACTGGGTCCTCGCGACTCTTGCAGTCTCGCTCGGTGCCACACTCCAGGGATCTGTGGGATTCGGCCTCGGGATACTCGGAGCGCCACTGTTGATGCTGATTGATCCCAGATTGGTTCCGGCGCCACTGCTCTGTGCTGCGTTGACGTTGACCATTCTGTTGACGCACAGGGAACGCAGGTCCGTCGTGTTGCGCGATCTCAAGTGGGCACTTGCTGGACGCTTGGTGGGGACAGTGGCCGGTGCAGCTGCGCTGACTGCATTGTCTGGAGGCAAGTTGGAATTGACGCTCGGCGTGCTCGTTCTACTCGGGGTGGCCATGAGTGCCTCCGGTCTGCACTTGCCCGTGACCCCCAGGGTGCTGATGGGTGCCGGTGCGCTCTCGGGTTTCATGGGCACGACAGTCTCGATAGGTGCACCACCTATGGCACTCGTGTACCAACGGTCTTCTGGCCCCAGGATACGAGGTACTCTGTCAGCCTACTTCGTTGTCGGCGTGATTTTGTCGCTGGTAGGTCTGAGTGTTGTGGGAAGGTTCGGGACTGCTGAACTCGTGTTGGCTGTCTCTTTGCTGCCGGGCATCCTCATCGGATTCGTTGCCTCGCGGCACACGTCCGGCTTTTTCGACCGGGGATACACGCGTGCCGCCGTGTTGGTGTTGTCGGCCGCGACCGGGCTGGTGGTGATCTTGAGGCAGCTGGTGTAAGAGAGTACTGGCCACAACAGTCCGGCACCCAAGTGGGTGGCAGGGCCGAAGATGCCACGTGTTTGCGCTAGTCCACCCAGGTCACCACTGCTCCTACCTCGATTTCCCCGTCGTCCAAGACTTGGCCGTATGCGCCTCCGCCCCAATTGGCTAGCAGCGCGTCCTTGAGCCCTGGATAGGCTTCATCCATCCGATGGCACGGTTTGGTCTCCCCCTGTATGCGGATGCGGCAGGCACCGACTCGGAGAATGCGACCACCCGTGTCCTCGAGACTGATGCCACTCACCATCAGGTTTGCCCTGCGGGCGGATGGATCGACGTTGGCGAGGATCTCGCTTGGCAGGTGGTCCCACACCTCTTTTGAGATGACAGTGACCTGGCGACTCGCTCCAAAGTCAGCGTTTCCGACTATGCCTCCCTGAGTGTCCAGCTGTGCGGTTCGCACCAGGTCCATCGGTTCCCGATGGGCTTGCTTGATCCATATGGCTTCGAGCCTGCCCGTATCAGCCATGGTGAGACCTGCAGCCCTTCCGGCGGATTGGGTGATTGGTTGCGTCAAGCGTTACTCGATGAGTTTGAAGTAGTTGTCGAGGAGCGTGTCCGCGAGGTGGGCCATCTGTGCCTCGCGTTCCTGACACTCCGCCACTACCGTCACCTTGTCTTTGCCGACCAAGGTCAACTCGGCGTGGTATGCGTCGGCCCAGAGAGCCGCATCCGTTGCAGATACTTCGAGATGGAACTGGAGTCCGACAGCGGTTCCCACACGAAACGCCTGTGCCGTACCGTTCCACGCTGTGGCGATCGTGGAGGCATCCGGGTCGGACTCGAACATATCAGAGTGCCACTGAAACACCGGGAAGCGGTCTGGGAAATTCTCGAACAAAGGGTCGGATCGTCCCAGCTCTGTGAGTTCGACCTCATACCCACCGATCTCCGTGTTTGCACGTCTGTGCACCTTGCCTGCCAGAAGACGCGCTAGCAGCTGGCCCCCAAAACAGACGCCGAAGTATGGTCTGTGCGACTCAAGTACCTTCACGAGGAAACGCCATTCGAGCCCCAGAAACTGGTGCTCGTTCACCTCTAGTGCGGAGATCGGTGTCCCGCCAACGAAGAACACATCGTAGTCGTCGACGCGGGGGAATTCGCAGTGCCGGTACGGATGCAGCACCCGATAAGAGTACCCCCGTTCTGCCAAGTACGTCTCGTATCTGCCGAATCCCTCCAGAGGGCAGTTCTGTATCAGCAGAACGCGCATGATTGTCAGCCTGCAGCCATCAGCTACTGGCTGTCAGCTGCTCGCGAGTGAAGGCAAGTCCGAAATCGGCGCCGGACGGATTCTGAAACAGCCTCAGCTTGAATTCTGGGACGATCGCCATGATGTGATCAAAAATATCGGATTGAATACCCTCGTACGACACCCAGTCGATGTCGTTGGAGAACACATAGATCTGAAGGGGCAGGCCGCTTGGTGACGGATCCAGTTGGCGCACCATCAGAGTCATGTCCTGGTGAATCTTGGGGTGTTGGCGTAGGTACTGCACCACGTACGCGCGGAACGTGCCGATATTGGTGAGCCTGCGGGCGTTGGCTACTAGGCTAGTATCGCTGGCATAGTTGGCGTTGTACTCATCCAACTCATGCTTCTTGCGGCGGATGTAGTCTCGCAGTAGCACGAAGTTCCCGAACCGCTCTATGTCGCTGTCGTCAAGGAACCGGATCGAGTTCATGTCGATATGGATCGCTCGCTTGATCCGCCGGCCCCCTGACTGGGACATGGCTCGCCAATTCTTGAACGAATCGGAGATCAACCGGTGTGTCGGGACTGTAGTGATGGTCTTGTCCCAATTCTGTACCTTGACTGTATGCAATCCGATGTCAACCACGTCACCGTCAACACCAAACTGCGGTATCTCGACCCAATCCCCGACTCGCATCATATCGTAGCTCGCGATCTGCAGGCTGGCTACGAACGAGAGTATCGTGTCCCGGAACACGAACAGGAGCACCGCTGTCATGGCTCCTATGCCACTCAAGAACAGCAACGGTGAACGACCAGTTAGGGTCGCTATTGCGACGATGCTGCCCAGGAAATACACGATGAGCCTCGCAACCTGCACGTAGCCTTTGATCGGTCTGCCATCTGCTAGGCGGCTGGCGGAGTAGATGTCGTTGGCGGCGGAGATCAAAGCTCCAACCGCAAAGACCGCGATCACGATCATGGCAGCTAGAGCAGCCTGCTCGATCCACTGTACAAACGTGGGTGAAAGTGCGGGAATCAGATGGATGCCGAAGTACACGGCGATTGCCGGCGCCAGATGGGCTATCCGGTCGAACACCTTGTTGTTGAGGAGCGTGTCGTCCCACTGGATGGAAGTGCCACGCGCGATCTTGCTGATGGTAGCCAAGAGCACGCGTTTCGCTATAAGGTCGGCCACATAGGCTAGCAAGACTACCAGTGAAACTGCGAGCAGCTGAGCTGCGAGTTGATGGGCTTGTAGCCAGTCCATCATCGCGGATACACTCGTGGCAGTTACGCTGTCGACCGGCTCCTGCACGTTTTCTACAGCTGTCATCGCTTTCACAACGACTGATCCATGTCTACGAGAGGTCGGGGTCCGCTGCTCTGTGGTACTAATAGTACAGCACCGCTCCGACGGACGGGACCGGGGCTGGCGGCTGGCGGCGACGAGCGCTACGGTCGATGGATTATGAGTCAGAAATGTGCGAGTTTTCGCGTATCCACAATGAACTCGGATGGCGTGAACGCTTTCGAGCGGGTCCCGCTGTCAACCCTCGACATAGATGCGAAGGAGTCACCAAGATGACTGGCCAGGTCTACTACGACCCCTTTCCCCTTGCCAAAGACACTACGAAATACCGCTTGTTGACCAGCGAGTACGTATCGAGCGCCGATTTTGAGGGCGAAGAGATGCTCAAGGTAAACCCAGAAGGCCTGAGGGTACTTGCCAAAGAGGCCCTGCGGGACGCCTCATTCTTACTGCGCCAGGCACACTTGAAGCAGGTTGCTGCGATCCTCGACGATCCGGAAGCGAGCGAGAACGACAGGGGTGTTGCGCTCGCCATGTTGAGAAACGCTGAGGTCGCTGCCAACTTCGTGTTGCCTTTCTGTCAGGACACGGGAACCGCAACAGTGGTGGCCAAGAAGGGTCAGAGAGTGTGGACCGGTGTTCGCGATGAAGAGTATCTCACCAAGGGCATCTACGACACATATGCTGGCGAGAACCTGCGTTATTCGCAGACCCTTCCGCTGACCGTGTACGAAGAGAAGAACTCGGGCAACAATCTGCCGGCGCAGATCGACATCTACGCCACTGATGGCATGGAGTATTCATTCCTGTTCATCGCCAAAGGTGGAGGATCGGCTAACAAGACATCCCTCTACCAACAGACCAAGGCACTGCTCAACCCAGAGAAGCTGGAGGCTTTCCTGGTCGACAAGATGAAGACGCTAGGTACAGCGGCGTGTCCCCCGTATCATCTTGCGTTCGTGATCGGAGGTACCTCGGCCGAAGCCAATCTCAAGACCGTGAAGTTGGCGTCGACGGGCTATCTGGACGGACTGCCGACCACGGGCAACGACCACGGCCAGGCATTCCGTGATCCGGCGCTGGAAGAGAGACTACTCGAAGCGGCCTTTAAGAGCGGATTCGGGGCACAGTTCGGTGGCAAGTATTTCGCGCTCGACGTGCGGGTGGTTCGGCTACCACGCCACGGTGCTTCCTGCCCAGTGGGAATGGGCGTGTCTTGCTCGGCGCATCGCAACGTCAAGGCCAAGATCACCCGCGATGGCATCTGGCTCGAAGAGCTAGAGCGCGATCCTGGGCGGTTCATCCCGGACAGGTACCGAACCAAGCGCGACCACGGTGTGGTGCAGATCGATCTCAACCGTCCCATGAAGGAAGTGACAGCGGAATTGAGCAAGTACCCGGTGAAGACGCAACTGTCACTGACCGGCACCATCATTGTGGCACGTGATATCGCGCACGCGAAGATCAAGGAGCGGCAAGACAGCGGGGAGGGTATCCCAGCGTACTTCAAGGAGCACCCCATCTACTACGCAGGTCCAGCCAAGACCCCGGCAGGGATGCCGTCGGGATCTTTCGGACCGACCACGGCGGGGCGGATGGACTCCTACGTCGAGCCGTTCCAGGCTGAGGGGGCCTCGTTGGTGATGATAGCTAAGGGAAACCGCAGCAGACCGGTGACCGAAGCCTGCCAGAAGTACGGTGGGTTCTACTTGGGTTCGATTGGCGGTCCGGCTGCAATACTGGCGCAGGAACACATCAAGCAGGTGGAGCTACTCGAGTACCCCGAACTCGGGATGGAAGCAATCTACAGAATAGAAGTCGAGAATTTCCCGGCCTATATCCTGGTGGACGACAAGGGTAACGATTTCTTCGAACAGCTGAGTTGACGGGTCTTCTGGGTCGCCTGCGGCACGGTTCACAGATGGTCTGCCGCCTATGCTACGCCGAACGATCGTTCGTCAAGGCCGTGTTCGGTGCCTTCGAACCAGGAACGTAAGCGCCACAAAGTCGTACAAGGAGTGTACAGAAATAGGCAGTAGCAGGTTGTCTCCCAACATCAGGAGGCAGCCGAGATAGGCTCCAACCAGACCTGCTAGGAGGGCATAGGTCGGAGTGACTAGGTGTAGCAACCCGAATGCCGTACTGGCTACGGCCAACGCGAGCCACGGATTCCAGATGTCCGCGAGGTGGGTCTGGAATACGCCACGAAACAGCATCTCCTCGCCGAATCCGGCGAAAGCTGCAATCAGGGCGAGTTCCAGCAGGGAGCATTCAGCGAACAGTGGGACGAGCACCTGCTCGATTTCGCGCCTGAGTAGCTCCAAAGGCGGCCAAGCAGACCTGGTACTCCAAAGCATGAGTAGAATGAGGGGAGCAGTGGCAATGAGTCCCCACAAGCCAGCTTGCCACGAAAGGTGGATCTGCTGGGTTGGAGGCTGGTTTGACAGCCAACCGAGGGCCCATGCCATTGCGGCGAGGCCCCCTTCGAAGGTGAGCGCCAACCACACTATGTGACGTGGCGATCTGGCTCTGTCTGGTCTCAACCCTGTCGCTCCGAGGTGCGTACAGCCAAGTTCGCGGCGGCCCACTGTTACCGAAACGGAAGGTCCGCTATTTTCAGACGTCGTTTTGATGATCCGCAGTCGCAGTTCCAGCCAGAGCGAGTCCGAGGCAGTGGGACAAAGCGCGGATCGGTACCATCAAGAGGAAATCAGTCATGAAGCTTTCGAGAACGATAGTACTTGGTTTGGTCCCGATGTTACTTGTCACTGCCGCAGTCACCCCACTGCACGCTCAGGCGACTGAGAACGATGCTGCGTTTCTCCAGGCTGCCGCTACCGGTGATGTAGGCCTGGCTCAGCTGATGATGCGCATGGGTGTCGATGTGAACGTAGCCGATTCAGCTGGCAATACTGCGCTCATGTATGCGGCCGGCAACGGTCAAGTGGATATGACGGCCATGTTGGTCGAAGCCGGGGCCACCATCAACTCCGCGACCCCTGAGGGCTGGACAGCGCTCATGCTGGCTGCCCTAGGTGGCTACACACCGATAGTGCAGGGGTTGCTCGTCGCCGGTGCAGATCTGAGCCTCAAGGCCGACATTGGGATGACCGCCCTCATAATGGCCGCAGCACGTGGGCATGCCGAAACGGCTGCCGCTCTGCTGGACGGTGGCGCGGACGTGGACGATCCTTCGCCGGATGGTCGCACGGCGCTCATGGGTGCGGCGGAGCAGGGTCACGGCGAAGTCGTGGCCGTGCTGCTGGAACGCGGTGCGAATCCCAACGCCCAAACCCCGGGTGGATTCACGGCACTGCTGGCGGCTCAGAATGCAGCTCAGGACGAGGTCGTTTGGCAGCTGGCGGAAGCGGGAGCGGTATTCACCGCTAAGCTCGAGTCGCTGCCGGAACTGGTCGAGAGCCCGCAACTCGAGGTTCCAGACTCGCTCGCCGACGCGGAGATCACAGGTGCCGCGGTTGTGCAGTTCGTGGTGGACGAGACCGGCCATGTGGATCCGGCCACGCTTGAGATGGTCTCCTCAGTCCATCCTGGCTTGGACGAACCGGTCCTCGCCATGTTCCGTGAATCCGTGTACAATCCCGGCAAGTACGCCGGCAAGGCGGTGCGGGTGAAGATAAGACAGTCGATGACCTTTGGAGGGGAGCCTTAGTCGGGCCGCAGTATCACGCCACGAGGGATAGCAGGGGCGGTGTGTGGGAGCAGGAATGACGACCCCACACACCGCCCTTGCGGCGTCTACCGGCCAGGCTCAGTTGGTGAGAGGCAGTCTCTCCTCTTCGGCTCCAGCCAGATAGATGCCGTTGAAGAAGAACTTGAATGTCCCATGGGGCTGCCCTCCGTTGAGGATTTCCGGGCCGAACAAGAGGAGCCTGCCGTTGCCCACCTGCGCCTGGGCCACAGCAACCCGCCCTTGAGCCTGTATTGACCCCAGGCCCACCCGCTCCTCAGGGGCTCGTCAGTTTCGAACCGTGCAGCCGGACTCACGCCGGCCAGATATGCTTCCGGTGGCAGGCGAAGCACCGAGCTGTTGTTGAAGAAGACGTCCAACTGGTCCGTCAACCCGTAGGCCAGAGGTTGCGGGTTGTCTACGCGCACTTGGAGCAGCGAACCCGGGACGTAGTATTGCTCGGCTTGAGTGGCTCACCCCGGTCGTCGACCAAGTGGTTCGCGACAGTCTTCGAGAAACTCGAGCAGCTTGGGCACGTTGGAGGCCACCGTTACCTGCCCCAACCAGTCGCGGTAGTCCGTCGGGATGCTCTCCGGATCGGGCTGCCGTTCTCCAAAGTGCTGCGCCAGGGGATCCTCCCCCGGTCACCGGCAGGTACGGCGTCCGTCACGAAAACCAATGCGTCGAATCTCCGCCGGAGATTGCCCGCGTCGAATGTCTGCGGGTAGACGACGTCAAATGGAAACTCAAATCGTTCCATCAGCCAGCGGGTCCATCCAGAGGGTATGGATCCGCCATATTCATCCCACAGCCCTAGGCGCACGGGATTCAGCCGCAATGCATTTCCACCCGACGCGGACCCTAGTCCAGCGAACTTCTTGCCTCAGCGACAACAGGTTCCAGCAAGGCCTGTATGGAATCGCGAGTGTTCCACCCAGCGGTGAGATGCGCTGGACGGACTGATCCCTTCGACTATCGGACGCAAGTCTGGGACTCTTTGCCGAGTCGGCTGCATGCTCAACATATGTGGCGGGAGCAGGGAAGAGGCGGGAGGGGGAAGCAGGAGCGGAGCTCTGCACGCTGCGTTAAATTGTGCGCCTACACGTGACTCTAATCGAAGGTAAGCCGAAGGAGCCGGCAATGATACGGAATATGGTGAAGCAGTCCTCGATCGTTTGTGCCTGCGCACTGATGTTCGGATGTGGCGGTGGGCAGGAAGATGTCGGAACCACAGTGATCATCGATGCAGCCGAGTTGGTCAGCTTCCCGGCCGAGGCTTCCCTGCAGCAGATCCAGCACGTTGCCTTGGCACCCTCCGGAGAAGTGTGGGCGCTCCAGCGGACCGGAGACCCACACCTATTCAGGTTCTCAGCCGAGGGTGAGTTGCTGTCTTCATTCGCGGTGACAGGGAGAGCCCGCAATCAGCTGTCGAATCCTCTGTGGTTAATGCCGACGGATGATGTTCGGCAGCCCATGCAGGTGTGGGACGCCGGCAATCGCAGAGTGGTGATGTACGGACAGAATGGTGCCGTCGCGGACCTTTTTGTTGTGGAACGTTCGAATGGCAACGTGTTTGCAGGAATCGAGAATCACTCCTACGGACAACCGCTCAAGATGGAGCGGTTCGGCGCTGGATACCTGCTGCTGGACCACCCTGATGACCTGGCTACCACGGGAGATTACCTTCACTCCGAATTGCTGCAGCTCGACGCCGCAGGCAGACGGGTGGGTCGGCTGCTGGATTTTGATCAGGAATTCTCCAGCGGTGTCGCCAGCCTGGGCCGCTATGCGGATCTACTCGTGCCAATTCCCTTGTGGACGACGTGCCCCGCAGGCGAGCTGGTACTGCTCGACCCGTTCAGCAACCAATTGCGTTTCTACGGTTCCGATGGCTCCATCCTGGCCACGGATTCCGTTCCGACAGTGCGACGGCCGATCACCGAAGACGACCACCAGGCCTATCTGCAGCGCGAGTTCGAGCTACGCTGGCAAGAGCAGCGCCCCGGTCAACCGGTCGATTCGGCGGTTATCGAACGATCGATCGAAGACTTCCTGCTGCATTACTGGAACCGCATGAGTGAGCTCGGTCCCCCCGCCGTCCAGATCATCTGCGCTCAGGACAGGCAGGTCTGGCTGCAGGAGTTCTCGACTGCCGACAACGCCATTGGTTACGGGACCCGCTGGCTGGTCCATTCTCCGGGGCAGGTGGAGCCCCTGAGAGTGAAGTTCCCCAGTGGATTCCAGCCCTGGGAGATTGCGGGGGAGCGGGCTTTCGGAGTCCTCACCGGCGTGGAGGGTGGCTCAGTCGTGGCCCATGTCACGCTGCCCCCACAAGCTCGCGCCGCCGGCACTGCTCAGCAGGACTAGGTACGAAGTCATTCCAGACAGCCTTTCTGCGTAGTTGCAGCCTGCCCGCAAGGCGGGCTGCGACGATGTAGCGCAGACTGCGGCGCAGTACGCAATCCGCTACCACTCTGCTCTTTCGATCGCGCTCCACTCTTGCGGGGCGTCAAGAAATCGTTAGAATATGCGGCCCAATTCGGACCATTTGGTGACCCTTTCCAGTGCCGATGGTACGAAACCATCAGCTGCGTATTCGGTACAGATTTTGCTCTTATGGCATGACATGAAGAACGTTCATATATCTCCGTTGTCTTTCGACCGATTCGCGCCTGTGCTAGGGGAACGCGGGTCGCGTGACTTGCGTCACGCAGTGAAAGACGCCAAGACGATCTTGCGGGACCGGATCATCTGGCATGTCAACTCGACGGCCAGTGGGGGGGGTGTCGCAGAGATGCTGCAGACACTGTTGGGTTATGAGAGGGGAGCCGGTATCGATGCGCGTTGGCTCGTGATCGAAGGAGATCCCGAGTTCTTCGCGTTGACAAAGCGAATCCACCATCGGCTGCACGGCAATGATGGGGACAGTGGTACTTTGTCCGAGCCAGAACACCGCCACTATGCGGCGGTGACCGACAGCAACACAGCCGAGATAGTGTCTCTGGTGCGGCCCCGGGATGTCGTAATCCTGCACGATCCGCAGACCGCCGGCCTAGCGGCTCCGTTGAAGCAACTTGGTGCCAGGGTCGTTTGGCGGTGCCACATCGGTCGCGACGACATCAACGAAGCCGCCCGGGGCGCATGGGATTTCCTCAAGCCCTACCTGGAGCATGCTGACGCCTACGTGTTCTCGCGGACACGTTATGTGCCGCAATGGCTGCTATCGCATCCGGTTTTCATAATCCCCCCTGCCATCGACGCGTTCTCGGTCAAGAACGAACCGATGAGCCGGGCCACTTGCCGAGCGATTCTCAAGCACATAGGTCTGCTCGAACGCACTTCCAGCAACGGACATCTCGGTTTCACGCGACTCGACGGATCGGCTGGCCGGGTTGAGCGTCAAGCGCAGATAACGCAACTGGCCCCCGTACCGGGTTGGAGCGTGCCAATGGTCGTCCAGGTATCACGGTGGGATCCACTCAAGGACATGGCTGGTGTGATGCGGGGATTCGCCGATGAGATCGACAATTTGGGCGATGCCCACTTGGTTCTGGCGGGTCCCGACGTGAGTGGAGTGACGGATGATCCTGAGGGAGCGAACGTTCTCGAGGACTGCAAGTCCAGCTGGCACGGCTTGCCACAGCGGGCCAAGCAACGAGTCCACCTGGTCTGTCTCCCGATGGAGGATGTTGAGGAAAACGCCGTGATGGTGAACGCAATCCAGCGCCACGCTACTATCGTGGTCCAGAAGAGTTTGCAGGAGGGATTCGGACTCACGGTCACCGAGGCAATGTGGAAAGGGCGTCCCGTGATCGCGAGTGCTGTGGGAGGGATCCAGGATCAAATCGAGAGTGGGATACACGGCATTCTGTTGGACGAACCCACTGACACCGACGGTCTTGGGCGGGCGATGGCTCTGCTGCTGCAAAACCACGCTGCGGCACGGAGGCTGGGACGAAACGCACGGCGACGGGCGGTATCCAGGTTCCTTGGTCCCAGGCAACTGGAGCAGTTCGTCAATCTCCTGTACGAGATGGAAGGCAAGACCCGACGTCGCAGGGCCGCTTAGCAGAGCGCCCAACACTGACTACTGCTGGTTGAGGACGGTTGCAGCTTCGGCTGCAACCGTTTTCTCTTGGGAGTGCGCTTGACAGTTGACTGATCGCCTGTGCCCGTGGGATTGGAGGGGTTGCTGGACACAGACGCGGAGCACGAGGGGCCAGCTAGTTCATTCCAGCGGCGGCCTCCAGAGCGGAACGATCCCGAATGACGATGGCCCGCCGCGGTACCTCTACCAGTGTGGCGGTGCTTGTTCCACCAGCGGATTCGGACGAAGGATCACGGCGGTTCTGGATAGTCAAGATCTTGCGGGCTATCTCGATGTACCCTTGCGAAGTGAGATCGCGCATGGTGCGGGACACGGTCTCGCGGCTCGAGCCGATCATCTGTGCAATCATGTGATGGGTGAGGCGTTGTGTTATGTTCACGCCATCGTTCTCATCGGCCAGCTCCAGTAGGAGTCGTGCAACCCGGCCCGGTACATCCAACAGGACAAGACTGCCGATCTTGTTGTCTGCTTGACGCAGTCGCTTGCACAGGGACCGCAGTAGACCGGTGGCGATCTCCGGTACTTCACGCAAACATCTGAGGAAGTCCTCCCGCCGCAGAACCAGGAGCCTCGAGTCCTCCATCGCAATCACATGAGCTGAACGCGGTTCCTCATCGATGAGCGACATCTCGCCGAAGAAGTCTCCCGTGCTACGGACGGACAAGATGACCTCCCGACCGTCTTCGGCAGTCAGCACCACCTTGACCTGTCCGCTGAGCACGACGTAGAGCGCATCTCCGGGATCATTCTGGAAGAGGATGACGCTGTTCTTGGGGTAGCTGCGTTCGTGGGCGGCGTGACTCAGCCGCTCCAGGTCACCCTCACGGAGCTGCGAGAACAAAGGGACTTGACTCAACGTGCCAGCCAAGGACATGGGCATATCCCGTTTGCGGGTATGGTTGCGTTGTGCGTCTACTTTAGTTCGGCTTGGCGCTTGAGTCAATTCAGGCGTGCCGACGGAAAGGCGCAGGGCCTGTGCCTGATGCCTGCGGCGGCAGGCCTCCAGCTGCTGAGTACTCGGGCTCAGTGCGCTCCCGCCTGCGTCAGGAGAGGCTCTCGATACCGGGCCCCAGATCTGACTCGGTGGCGCGGCGGGCTCCGTCTGGACTCGACAGACAGGGACTCAGCCCGCATCGAGCGGCCAATCATATCAAGCAGCTGAAAAGTCCAGTAGCTGGCCCAGTCGGGAGTCGACAGCCCTCTCGTATGCCAGAATAGCGGCGGCGGTGTCCTGCAGCGCAGTCCCAGTGGAATCGAACACTACGATCTCAGCCTCGTTGGATCGCCCACTCACCTTTCCCGCGATCACGTCTCCTAACTCAGCGTGCACGTCTTGAGCGGTCATGAGTCCCAGCTCAACGGCGTGGTGGAGCTCTCCCACCGACACACATTGCTCCAGTAGGTCTACCACTACCGTGTTAGCAGCGAGCAGGCGTGGATCTAGTTCGTTTTTCCCAGGGCTGTCGGCACCCACCGCCGCCAGAAAGGTGCCCGGCCGCACGAACGATTGCTGGACGTACGGTTCTGCCGAGGGGGTGCAGGAGACACAAACGTCGCTCTCACCAATGGCAGCTGCGAGGTCATGGACATGCCTGACTTCAACGCTTAGCTCCTCGCTCATCTCGTGAGCGAACCTGTCTGCTTCTTCATTGTCAACTGAGTACGCATTGACCTTCTCGATCGGGAGTACTTTTGTGAGGGCTCGCAGCTGCACATGACCCTGGTTTCCGCAGCCGCAGATGGACACTACGCTGGAATCCTGCCTGGCCAAGTGCTTGGCGGCTACAGCAGTGGCGGCACCGGTGCGCTGCACGGTGATTCCGCCCGAATCCATCACGGCGAGAGGGTACCCGTTCTCTGCGCTGTACAGCAGGATGAGTCCTTGAATGTTGGGAAGACCGAACCGCGTCGCGTTTTGGAAGAAACCAGCGTTTGCCTTGAGTCCGAAGTATGGGACCGGCAGCCTGATCCCGCCGGCCTTGATGTGGAACTCGCCGTCCGGAGCATCGATGTGCAGCAGTTCTGGGGCCAGTGTCTCGCCCAGTGCGTGGGCTCGGAAGGCTGCTTCCACCGCTTCAATGCAATCCTCGAGGGTCAACAACGAAGCTATGGTTTTGCGGTCGAGCAGCAGGGTTCCTCTTGGCGGTGTACTGTTGTCCATAGCAGTCAATTCAGGCATGGCCAGGCGACGCGGTTCATAGTCGGGGTCTCGATCGATGTGACGTGTGCCCAAGGTCACGACCCGAGCGTGGAACGATACCTGGCTCCTGCCGATTCCCGAGGCCTGCCACGGCGCGAATGTACCGTTGTGGTGCGGTGGGTTCAAGCAATGATCTGGCGCTGCTCTCCTGCTCCAGTTCTGGTTCTGTGGTGGGGTGCCTGGGAGGTGTAGCTGATCAATGTTGTGGAACCCGTCTGAGCGGTTCCGTATGTCCGTTTACAATCCCAGCCAGTAGGTGAATTTCACGATGAAGAGGTTTTCCGGCTCGGCTCGCCACAGGCCATTGATATCGCGGTCGAGGTCGAAGGAGCCGATGTTCTCGCGGCTGTTGCGACTCTGTTGCCAGACGAGAAACACTGTCGAACCGGGGCGATATTCCCACCGCAGCACCATGTTCATCCGCAGGGAACGGACGTTGAAGTCTTTGTCGGAAAGAGAGAAGTCGGTGGACCCATCGGCATCAAAATCGATGTAGCGGCGGCCTGAATCTGCGCAGGTGCGCCCAGTGACGCAGGAGACTGCATCGCCGATCGTGACAGCCTCACCTTCCTCGAACTCGTCGAAGTCGAAGCTCTCGGGCTGCGCGAGTTGTTTGTAGGTGAGGTAGTCTCCTGAGGAGATGAGCGGCTGTGCGAACAATTGCAGTGTCAGAGTCGGTGAGAATGTCACGTTCAGCCGGGTCTGCAAAGAGAACGTGCGGCGTTCCAAGTCGGAGAAGACGTATCGGCTGCCGTAGGTCGGGTCGTAGCCGGCGTCGCTGGCAGTCGCCACATACTGTGCCGGCGTTAGCTCGGCCGCATAGCTGGGTCGCAGCTCTATCTCCCAACTGGGTGCAGGTCGCAGTGACAACTCAACGTCGCCGCGGACCTCGTATCCACTAGTCAAGTTCTTTTGGTAGGTGAGGGACGGTTCAACCGCAACCAGCTTCCTCCGATCGGTGTTGCCCCGGATGGTGAGCGACCAAGAGGCAGGGTCGAGCATGAGGGGACCGCCTCTGGTAGCGACGTCGCTGTATGATTGCGGGGAATAAGACCCTCGGAAGTTCACGCCCCAGTAGTTGAGCAATTCGAAATTGGCGTTGGCATGAAACGACCCCGCCTTGTGTGCTCGGCTCCACGACTCCACAGAGAACACGTCATCGAGAGCCTCATGCCTGAAGTTGTGAAACGTGGTCAGCCCGATCTCGTAGCCGCGGAACAAGCTGCCGGGTTCGATCTCTTGGTAGTTGATCCGCGCACCCCCGTCCAGACGCTCGCCGGAAGATGAGAACCCCAAGTCGTTGACTTCGAAACCGGGGGTCACCTCGGCCAACCAAACGCTGCCGGTCCAATGCTCCGCGCTGCGACGCTCGAACTGGAGCCTCCAGTTCAAGCCCTGCATTGCAGTCTGGGTGGAGTCTTCTGCGAACCGCGTTGCATCAGGCCGCTGAAAATAGTGGTTGCTGGAGCGCTGGACTCGCAGTAGTGCCTCGGGTGAGCCGTGGATCGACGTCCCCGCTATGAAGCCGTGCAGCGCCCAGTCGCGTGATCGTGGGCCGCCCCAATTGTGCTCGAAGTCGAACCCCAGCGAGTATGCGTTGGAGGTCAGAAAATCGAAGCCACCGTCTGCGGGCAGTCCGCGGTTCATGACGGTCATGATCGCACCCACTTGTGAAGCACCCTCGCGGAAGTCCTGCTGCACGCGAACCACACCAAACTGGCTCCGGGGTTCTACGGTGAACTCAGACTGGCCGAACGCACTGTCGTATGCTACACCAACTTCCCGTCCGGTCACTGCTGCGAGCGCCCCAATAGAAAGCCCGCCTGCAGTCCTGCCAGTGAGCTTGGCGGCGCCCAGAATGCTGGTCTGACTCGGTATCTGCTGGAACTCCGCTTCGGCTGGTGCAGATCCGTGCGGTGTGCGACCAATGCGGCGACTGTAGAACAGGCGGTTAGAACGCCCTGATAGGCTGAAATCGAAGATTCGAGCGTCTTCAACGAAGAACGGTCGTTTCTCATCGAAGAAGGTCTCGAACGCCGACAGGTTGACTACGGCCGGATCGACCTCGACCTGACCAAAATCGGGATTGAGAGCCACGTCGAGGGTGTAGGCCGCTCCCAATCCGTAGCGCAGGTCGATGCCGGCTCGCGCGCCGAGTTGCGATCCGTCGAAGAATGGATCGCCGGCCGCCGACGGTGCTGTTCGCGCGTTGGTGAGGGCATAGGGTCGGACTTCCACCCGCCGCTTGCCGCTGGGCAGCTCCAATCCGTCGAGCCTGCCGAACACACTCACCTTACCGTGGTGCACCCGCGATTCGAGCGCGAAGTAAGTGATCTCGTTGCTGGCCAACCGGCGTCGCTTGAAATTGACCCCCCAAGACTGCAATGAATCCGCTGCCTCGTACCTCAGTTGGGACAATGGAATGCGCAGCTCGGCGCTCCAGCCAGTGGAGTCCCGCTCTACCGCGGAGTCCCACACTGCGTCCCACGCCTCGTCCTCTTGCACGTCGTCGTACATGTAAACGTCGCGTTGAACGCCAGCGGCACTCACCCGAAACTGGTATCCCGTGCGGCGGTCGTTGTTGGGATCGAGCGACA
>Ga0209536_100007921_pt1 | contig 16043 bp, 9 predicted proteins | sample DeeMarSeWOR28_12_FD_187461 | JGI IMG/M metagenome (GOLD analysis project Ga0209536, IMG submission 187461) | Marine sediment microbial communities from White Oak River estuary, North Carolina - WOR-2-8_12 (SPAdes) (version 2) | ecosystem: Environmental > Aquatic > Marine > Intertidal zone >...
ATAAAAACCGCAACCCCTTTGTTAGATACCCAATAGACTCCATGCGAAAAGCTTTGAATTGCGGATTCTGATCCTAAAACTTTGTTTGAATAATTAACTGCTTTATTAGATTCCGTGATTAGAAACTCAAGCTTCTCCTGCTCTGGATATATCATGGCTCCGTCAACAAATGGATGTATATCAAATACTTACAGCTACTCAGCTAGGTCACGAAATAAGTGTTGTAATTCCATGGGCAAAATTTAGTGATGATGTACGTTATGAAACAATGCAAGAGGGACACTTTGGTTCAGTATCAGGGTACGAAGGCACTATAGCCACCTATATGGAGGAAGCATGGTTCCGTCGTTTACCTGGACCACATGATCTAGATCAGATATTATGTTCATTTACCGAAACAGAAGATCTTGAGGTTTCTGGAGTCGAAGATTTTGCTTGGTCTGGATGGAATCCATAAGGAGGAATTATGGCAAGACCTGATTGGAATTTAAGCTGGTTCGTACATCTTCCTAATATGTGGAATGCCGAGTCGGTATCTACTAGTTGTCGAGGATCAACCAGAGCCATAAGAACTCAAGGCAATACTAATCATATGGGTGATGCTTATGTCTGGACATATAATGGAAATCCTTACGGAGATTCAAATGAAGGTAAGTTTGATGATGGTTCTATAAGTATTGCTTTACGGGTTGGGGAATCTGGGGCAGGCCATATTGGAATGAATGGAATTATGGCTCGTTGTCCATGGTTACTTGCTGACGGACTAAACAGTAATGGATACAGACAGTTCTATTTTCTGGGTAATTATAATGATCATACTGAAGGACATGCGGATGAAGGAGATTCATTAAGTTGTAGGTTATATCGTATTGATAATGCTACTAGAACTAATCTAGCTACAGTTGTATTTCCAGTAGTACATAATAATTATGTGCAATTTGAGGTGCAATTTGAGAATAGTGGTGGTAACGTTATTTGTCGCACTAGATATAACAATAGCCTTGCTGCTACTGGAACAGGAATACTATCATGTCCCGGTTCAGCTAACTGGACAAGTTTTAATACTATATGTACAGATACTAGTCCAGGTAGTCTTATTAATCCTGGCTATTGGGGATTTGGAGCACACCATGTAGGTAGTTCAGGTGGAGGAAATATAGACGAACAACGTGTACATTTCGATCATATTACTCTCTATAGGGGAATACCATAATGAGTCTTGCTGATTGGACATATTACAAATATGGTGCCAGCAATCTTGGTATAGATGTAGATACGCACGAGAATCTTTCTGCTCAGGGTGGCGGTACGTCACAAATGCGTCTTTATTGTCCTCCTACCGGTGGAACAAATGGTTTTACAGGTTATAGGTACACCGGTCCTGAAGGTAGTGCATTTCCTCGTATTGTATCCAGTATTAGTTGCTGTATGAAAAGACCAACGGATAAACTAGGTTACACAGGTGTCGGTTGGACTCCAAATCCATGGTCAGGAAGTCCTTTACAAGCTGATATGGATTATTACTTGGTTGGAACTAACTATGCTACAACTGGAGGAACTACAACTTTAGCTGTAGGCAGACAATATAATGCTAGTACTAGCGTATTATGGTCTACCGGTCAGAATCCAGGAAGTAGTTACTTCTGGCCTAAGAATGTTTATAATGACTGGATACAATATGAGGCATGTTTAGCAATAGATGGTCGGTATTATAATTATACCTACCCAGCTAATGGCTGTGTTTATACATATTTTTATGCACGTTATAATAATGGTTCTGTTTTTGTGGACCCATATGATACTGAAAATCCGGACTATAATTGGACTGGATGGTATACATTATGGGATGGTTATCCATGGAGCACCTATCCAGGAAACCATGGGTACGATCATGGTGTTTATCCAGTAATCGGGCACTTTGGTGGTGGTGGATACGGTGGGTGCACAGCATACTTTAATAATGTTACAGTAAGATATGGAGATGTACTAGAGGGTGGTTTACCCTTATAATAACTAACGGAGGTAAAAAACTATGTCTGCAGTTACAATTACATGGAAGATTTCTGACACACCAGTAACTTCAGTCGACCATGGACAGGGAGAGAATGGTGACATTCTCACTGCAAAGGAGATCGAAATTTCGCATGGTGGAACCTACCAGATTACTGGTTGCAAGTTCTATCTAGCTGAATACTCTGGAGATTATTCCGGTGGTGGCGCAAGCCCCTCGGCAGATCTTGCAGAACTTCTAGCATGGGGAGCTCAGGTTACAGCATCAGCATGGGGTGGGTTTTGCATTAACATGGATGCAGTTAACGCATTTCCAGCCGGTGATTGGCCAGCGTATGACGACCATTTAGATTCTGCTAATGGTGAGTATGCTGTCTTTAAGACTGGCCAAGGAGAAGCAATAGCCAATGCCATTCTTTTGTCTAGTGCAATGAGTACTGCAATGTCAGTTGATGGCGTTATCCCAGCTGCTGCCAGTCCATGGCCTAAGTTCCAGGCTAGAGTTGCGATCCCAACAGATGAAGATACTGCTGGTGTAAGAAAGTTCGACCAGAAGCTACGTTTTACTTATACTTCATAATAGAAAGGAGTAGCTATGTACGGTTGGGTTAAGTGGTTTGCCGATGGATCTAAAGAAGTCGGCACAGATACTGCTGTAAAGATGAAACAAGCTACCTGGCAAGGTGGTCGTCTATCTGAAATGGTAGGTGTTGAGTTAATGCATGGTGAAAAGCATATGGGTATTTTTATGCCTGGCATTTTTTGGCAGTCCGAAGACTATGAAGTTGCTTTTATGGACTCTGTGCCAGAACTTAAAGTTAGGCGAATTCAAAAGAAAATTGAGCCTGGTGATAAGTTCTTTATTAGACAGAGTCGTAATGAGCTTACACTTAGATCTAATGGTGTTGCTATGATGATGCTTGAAGAAAGAGATATAGGTAAGTGGATTACAATTGAGCTAGATGTCCCATCGGGACAGCTCAGATGTACTATTGAGGAGACAATGATTTAATGGGCCAGTATCTTGACCAATTTAAAGGCACTATTGGGAAGCGCCAGACAGAACAAATACTTAAGCTTCTTAATAAGAAAAAGAACGCAGGTCAGGTTCGTAGTGTTCAAGAGTTTACTGATCAACTAAAACAGTTGATGCAAGAACTAACATCTACTACCCTTAAACCTTCATTGAAACTTTTTCTTGGTCAAGAGGATGACTTTATTAGTTCTGAAACTTACAACTTTATGTTGGATCGTGTCCAGGATGACTTAGAGGCTGCTTTTGAAGAAGCTCTCAAGATTAGCGAAGTACAACAATCACATGAAGCTATTATTCGAGATGTTGTACTTAAGAATCTAAGAGCAGGTGTTGCTGAACTCGAATCTAAGATTACATTGTATGAATTCCTTAATAAAGATCTCCGGGGATTTGATACAGCTATCTTTTCTACCTTTAGAGAATCAAAAGAGGGTAGAACACAACGAGGTATTGAGCTAGCAAGAGTTCTATTTGTGGATCCTAGAACAGGAGAGCTTATTCCTACTTCAGAGGATGCAACTGTTGAAACTACTGGCGAACGTCTAGTACTCCCAGAAGATAGTATTACTAGCCATAATGTTCGAGCTGTTAGACAAATTTTTGATGAAACTACTCCTCAAAGTGAACTTATTGTAGAACCGCCAGGTACTGATCTTAATTATATTTTGGATGGAAATACTGGAACTTATTGGATTCAATCTTTACTTTTTAATGAAAGGAAAGCATCTGTTAAGGTAAAGATTGAGTTTGATCTAGGTGTAGTCCAAGAAGTTAATTTTATTGAGATTCATCCTGCTATTAAACATGAAGTAATCTTAGAAGCTGTACATTATATTGATGGTAATAATATTGTTACAGATTCCGGATTACCAGAACATGTGATTTCTTCTCCTGTTGGTATTCGACTCAGAAAGATTGCTACCAATAGATTAATATTAACCTTTCGTAATGAACATCCGATCTCTGCTCAGTTTGAATATAATGAGAACTCTGAACAGCTTATTAGACAGGCTCTTGATGAGCCTAATGAAGGTTATGAAGCTAGTATGAATATGGTAGCCAGTGACCTAGATGGTTTAATTTCATCTGCTAATATTAAGGAAATTATAGGAGTATCTCCTCTTGAGACTGGATCGTTCACTGGATATGAGTTCCTTACGGGTTTTGATAATATTAATATAGGATTAGCTACTTACAAGTCCAGAGGAGTATATCTAAGTGTACCATTAGAGCTTGAGGATATGGGAGAACTTGGACTTAAGGTAGTAGAATCACGTCCATATGCACCAGCGATTGGAGGACCAGTTCAGTTTACTGAAAGAACTTATGATAATGATTCCGATAACGAACTAACCTTTAGCGGTGGTAATCCAACTGGTGGTCGGCTTTTTCATGGTAGTATAGAATACTGGGTTATTCGTCAAGAGTTAGATGCTAACAATGTACTTCTTCGCACAACAGTGTTTCCAATTATTCCACTAGGAATACAAAGAATTCATCAGGAAAGGCTTTTATTAACCCAAAAGTCTGATGCTGATTTGCTACGAAATGATTTAGGACAAACTATTTTCTTTACAAATATTGAGGCTACAGAAGGTAATCTCAAAGTCTATCGTAATGGTGTTATACTAGATAATGTGTCTGGTGATACATTAGCACAGGAAGGATGGAAACATTATCCTGCTAATCCTCCAAGTGGCCCTCATGGTGATGCAGATGATAGGAAACCCGATAATGGAATACCTATGAGGTTTCGTATTCAAATTATTAACCCATTACCAGGTGATATTTTTACAGTAAGTTATAATCCACTTACTTCTAGTACGAAAGCTATACCAAAAGAGCTTAGTAATTATGAAAATGCAGATGGTTTAAAAATTGTAGACTTGGTGGGAGATTTATCTGCTCGTCTAGAAGGAGCTAAGGTAGTTGTTGTAGATAAACCTGGTGAAGAATTTGCAGTTGAAAAAACGAAAGTTTATCTCTCAATTATTCTACGTCAAAATACTGCTGAGGTTTCATTAACACCAGCTGTGGAAGAGTATACAGTAGTGGCTGGAAAGAAAGATGAAACTAAGTTTGAGGAAGATTAATGCCTGCTAACAAATATTTGTTACCTGATAAGAGCAGATTGCTCAAGATTAAGCTGGATCAATTAACATCCAAGCTACAGGCTAGTGTCAGTGCAGTAGGGTTGAAAACAAAAGAAGCTATTATTCTTGAGAGCATTAAAGCTCTTAACTCATTCTATAAAAGTCTTAATGAGCCACAGATAGAAGTTGAAGAGATAACACCTGATAATCTGCCCGATGCAGAAATATATAATGAGCTTTGGCAACAGTTGCTTGGAGATTTGCTTACTATTTTCTCCGAGCTTGAGAACGTTGAGGCTCTAACGGTAGCCAATTTTAATTTTGTAACAACAGAATCTAATCGGCTAACTGCACGCTTAAAAGCAGTTTCTTCTAAATTGGGAGATTATATTCTTTATTCCCTAAGTCCGACAAAGGATGCATTATTTTTCAAAGATAGTTTTAATGATCTATCTAAGGTTGACTTTAACACTTCACTTCTTAATAAAGATCAGGCCGAGATCAGTCAGACAGAAGGAATTGTAACATTACCTATTGATCGGGACCGGAACTCTGTCCTTATTATCAAAGAAGCTCCTATTATTAACCCTAATTCTAACGGTGTTATTGGCAATAACCAAGAATTGGGAGTATCTCATCATGGAGATCTAAGTACATTACTTGATAATAATCCTGATAGTTGGTTTGAGTATGAGAAAGTTACCACACAAGTAGCCGACAACAAAGAACCGCTAGTATTAGACTTAACTATAAATATGGGTGACCCAACTATTGTTAACCATATCCGTATTAATCCAAATAATTTTGGCACGAAGACTGTCATCCATATTGATACCATTGAGACATCACTAGATGGTGAAGTCTATACCTCTATTAAGGATGATATTCCAATCGCAGGTTTTACCACAGAGGATGAAGAGAATATCTTTAGTTTAGCACCTTCTACCTCAAAATATGCTGGTCAGGGACTTTATACTTTTACTCCACGAAAAGTGAAATATATTCATTTCGTCTTCCGTCAAACAGAGCCATATATTATTTCTACTACTACTGGTGAAAAACTACGATATGCAGTAGGTATTCGTGATATTGATATACGGGCATTTAACTACAAGAGTGAGGGAGAAATTATCTCACTACCATTTGAGACTGAGGATGAAATTCGTAAGGTTCTTCTACAGACTAATCAAAACCCAACAGAGATTTCTGAGTTAGCGGCAATCGATTATTCTGTTTCTCCGGATAATGGTGCTACTTGGTATAAGATTCAACCAAAACAAATGTCTGGTACCTCTGCAGTTGTAAGCACACCTGAAGTAATCGAATTTAATGGTTCATCAGCTAGTACTATACGTACTGCTGTTCCTGTCAAATCTGTAAAGCTTAAGGCAACATTAAGCAGAAATGATGAGGGATTCGAGGAGGGTTCATCTTCCTTTTATCAAACTCAGTTAACTAAATCTGAGCTTCATAATGTACCTATCGAATCACCATTCTCAATGAGTATTGAAGAGCCACCCATAGATGGAACAGTGGTAGTAGTTGATCCGCTATTTGGTAGCAGAGGCCTACCTAAGTCTCCTTACGTACTAGGGCATGTTAGTGATAGGTTGGATCTTCGTAAGTATCGTCTACCATTTACTAATTTTCCTCGTCCTGTTAAGAAGGTTCTAAGTGGTGGTAAATATCATATTGAGCTTCTTCCAGCATCAGAGTGGCAGCATTTAGAAGTAGGGGGAACTCCTTGGAGTCAGGCTACTCAACCAATATCAAATTATACTTCAGATGATAAGGTTTATAGCTTTAATACTAATACTGGGATCATTGAATTTGGGGATGGCACTAATGGTAAAGCCCCAGCAGAAAATGAGCCATTAGCAATTTGGTTTGAACCAGAGCGTATCTATCCATCTGAAGCTTTAGATAATCACGTTGCTAAGCTTGAGTTTTCAACTAGTGCTAACAAAAATGATATGACCATTAAACGATATGATAAGATTAAAAGTGCTACAATGATTATTCCCAAGAAGGCTACCGTAGTTCGTCTTGGTAATCAAAACATAACTGACCTAGGTAATATTGCATCAGTTTTTACAGGCGATCAGAAGACTTTTCTTAATGGTAAGGATGAACTTCTAACAACTGGAGATTGGTCTATAGATATGACCGAGGGAATTATCTACTTATATGATCCTACACCTGATACTGCTCAGTCTTCGATTAGTTATAAATATCAACCAATCTATATTCTTAAGGATGAGGATTGGGATTGGGCTAATACTAATCTCCTCCGAGATTCAGTAACAATTAAAGAAACTGCCTGGGCTACAATAACAGAAGAAGAAGAAGAAGTCTTAATGGAGACTAATGCCACGGTCTTAGATCTTGCACATCTATCTACTGTTAAGGGCACATATGTATTTAATATCGTTGATGATTCAGATGAACCTCTAGCAGATGATGTAACTCCATTTCAAAAGGAAGTTACTTTTCAGGATGGTCTCACAGAACTAGGTGGTTCTATGATACAGACAACAGAACAGATTTCGTCTCATTCAGGCGGGTCTTCTACTCAAACGTACACATTTACAGAAACTGTTACCACAAACACAGAATTTGCTATTTTATTTAGCAATTCATCTCTCTTTAGTACTTTAAAGGATTGGGACGATTGTTCAGATCCTGGAGATTATTCTATTAAGCGCTCAACTAACCAATATCAATTTTATAGTGATGATGCTGTTTCAGATCCAGGTTTAGTAACCTATTTTTATACTAATCCAAACTTTGCAGATAATGGTTTATACTCTATTGATTACAAACATGGTAGAATTTATACACAAATTGGTATGGATAGTACTTGGACTTGTAAGGTTAGCTACGACTATGTAGACTTTAGAGCAGAATACCGTATAGCTAGAATGTTGGATCCAGCTAATTATCAGGTAGATATTACTAACCGCAGGGTTACTATTAATGACAGCGAAATTTTAGATCACCTAATGATTCCACATGGCAGGATGGATAGTAGAATGCCACATTATTTGATAAACTACGATTATGTAGCTGCTACAAGGGAGGATATTACTTTACTGAAGGATTATTTCTCACCGGTTATAAAGGATTATGCACTTAAGATACTCTTAAAGGGTAGGATATATTAATGGCAATTGAGTCTACTTATCGTAAGCTTTTAATAAGCGACTATATTTATGAGCAACTAAGAGCGGGAAGAACCGTCTCTGCTCTAGAGATACAAGAACAAGTTGAAGCACTACTTGAAGAAAGGGATCTTTCTGTTCCTCAATTTGTTGCTTCAGGTTATTATGTTACCGAAGGAGAATCATCTTCCGCTGTTAAACACGTAAACACTTTTAATACTATACGACAGGATCTTAGAGTACTTTATAAGGAAATGCTTGGGCTTTCAAAGGTTTCGTCAGATGCTTTTGAAAGGTGGGGTTTAGAGTCTGATAATATTGAAAAAAGACTAATTGATCTCGAAGATAGAATTGAGGATCTTCTTCTTTTAACTCAAGATACAGAAGGCCATCATTCAATTTTAATAGATAACTTTACTGATACTAATCTGGTCGATTCAGATCTTACTACCGCTGAGGTTGATCTAGAAGGTGCTCTTGTACAAATGGGAACGACCGATTCAACAGGAGTAAGGATCTTCTTAAATGATCTAGATCCAGCCACAGATGTATCTTTCAAGATACGATCGACTACTAATTTTATTAATCGCACTGATGCAACAGGAGCTAGTCTTGTAGATCCATTCCATCAGGAATCTAAAGCCTGGTGGACGTCGATTGCTATGAATAAAGCTAATCCTGTTACCTGTGAGTTTACTATTAAATTAGGTGACGATCCTGTAACAATTTCTAAAATCTTTATGCAGTTACATGAGTCTGCAGAATCAAGTCCAACCAACATTACACCACTTTACTCAGTTGATAATCAGATCTTTGAACAACTTCCAACTAATACGTTTACTCAAGAAGTGCGTACAAGTACTACTTTTCAGTTCTCAGAAGTACAAGCAAAGTGGATAAAATTTATCCTTACCAAAGCAGGACCGGATCCAAGTTCTGGAACTAGCTATTTTTATTATGAATTTGGGTTTAAACAAATTGCATTCTACCATGATGCTTTTGATTCCGATGTAGTACAACGTCTAGTTACTGCTCCATTATGGGTAGCAACAGAGGATGGATCTGCTCAGAACTTCGAGAAATTAACATTAGATGTTTGTGAACGCTTAGAAACAGATACAACCATTAAATATTTTGTAACAACCTCTAATGATATTGATAGCATAGATACCAATTTTGATTATGACCTTGCGCTTTGGATTCCTATCTCTCCGATAGGTAGAGAGTTAGCCCTACATCCTCTTGTATTAGATGTAGGAGATGTTGCTGAGACTGTTATTGGTGATACAGAGACCATTCAGATTGCATATGATGGCGTGGCAACTGATGATAAACTGATTAATCCATCTGACCCATTTAGATTACTTTCAAAGGATTCTACTACAGCAGCTGTAGTGGATGAAGAAGTTCATACTAAGGACTATTCTACCACACCGGTTGTTCGGTATGCTTTCAAAAATACTAATGATCGTATTTTAAATTACCAGATTAAGGATACCAGCTACTCGGGTTCTGGTACTGGGGAGGCTCTTATTATCAATGAGGCCACCATGATGCTTTTTAGAAATATAGGAGAAGTGGGATTAACTCCTAAAGATACTACAGCTCTAGTTCGTGAAGTGCAACGAGGTTGGCGCTTTGAAGATCCATATTATTCTTGTATAGTTGAGATTCGCAATCCAGAAGGAATTGCAATAGATGTTGGCGATAGCCCTATTATTATCGATGATATCTCGTATACTAATAGAGTGGATGAAACAGTACTAACCGGTAGGACTACGGCCAGCACCGGCTTACATAGCATCCAGGTGCATAAAAGCAACTGGAAGGAAGTTACTCCTAATCTTGGCGATCCTGCTGCTGGTGGGCTGAATGATATCAAAAAGGCTGACTCTTTATATCCTTACAATCATAAATTATTAATCGAAGGTTATGATTATCATGATGATTTTATTGACACCAAGGTCTATACCGGTGTAGATTTATTTGCAGAAACACTAATGAGCCAAGTTAGTATTTTTGATTTAATGAACAATATAACTGTTGATAATTATGATGTTTTTGCCTTAGATAGAGATGCTCCTAACTCTCATGTTGGTGGAAATTCTCCCACTAGGGTATTTGTTTTAAAAATAGATGAGAATAATCCGGATTTCCAGAATGAGCGTTTCATGATAAGATTTACGCTGGTGAACCAACTGCAGAAATATTTGAGACTTAGAGTGGACTTCTCAACTGCAGATAATAAAGTGACTCCAGCGCTTCACTCATATAAAGTGAAACTTGGTTAGGAGGGACTTAAGTGGCTGACAGACTTGAAGAAATTCAAATACTTTTACAGAAGCGCATAGCTAGATCTCGTGGTCCAACTTCGTCGAAAGCTTTTAATGATTCGATTGATGAGATTTCTCATGATTTGGCTAGCTTTAGTGATCAATGGACTAATCGCCTTGTTCCTCTTACTAGTACTATTCCTAATGGTACTGTTGATTCTACTTGTGATGCTTTCCTAAATGGTCTTGATGGCCGAACCCTCTATGTCCACCATGAGTCCACCGCATCCTTAGAAGCCTCTTATTATAATACAGTTAAGGGTAGACCAAACACAATCTACGAACAGCTTAAAGATGTTTATCAAAGTATAGAACTCCTTCAAGAAGATCTTGAGGGTAGAATCGATGACTTAATTACATCTGCTTCTATGGTTGCCGTTCTAGATAATGGCTCATTATATGATTCAGTGAATGTTGAAGATGCTTTAGCTGAAGTAATGGCTAAGGTTAATCTCCTTGCCTTAGGAGGCTTAGATATTTCTGCTGTTGCACAACCATATCTTCCAGCTATTGATAATAGCTATGATATTGGTTCAACCGCAAAAAGAGTACGGAGTTTATATCTAGGTACCAGCCTGCATATTAATAGTAAAGTTAGTGACCCAAGTAATCCTCCAGCAAAGAATTTCCAATGGAAGATCAATAGTACAACCGGTAAACTAGAGCTTTATGATGGTGCAACGGTCGTTGCACGATATAGTTCTACTGGAGCTGAATTTCCACAAGGCGGTGGAAGTATTTCTGTTGATGATCTTGTAGATGTTGACATCACAGGTGTCATACCTGGCCAGGTACTTAAATACGACGGAGCTAACTGGGTTAATGGTACTGATATTGGTGCTTTAGCTGCTGGTACCACTGGGTCTGTCCAATTTAAAGATGCTGCGGGTGAGCTTGATGGTGGCACTGAACTTTTCTGGGATATTGCAAACGAACGTCTTGGCATTGGAACTAACAGCCCAACAAAGAAGCTTCATGTACAACATGATGTGGCAGGTTCAGCACAAATTAGAATACAAAATGATCAAGCAGATGCACTAGCAGAAGCTTGGTTACAAGCATATACCTCTCACACTAATGATGTATGGACCAATATAATAAATTTTAATGCTAGTCATGCTGGTCTTACATATGCCAGAGCAACGAATGCTGGTGTCACTCTTATTCAAAATGCTGGTACTGGTGCAGGAGGTATGTATTTTAATACCGAAGGTGCATTTCGTTGGCTTAGACCTACCGAAGCTGCTAGTATCACATCACTCAGTGATGGAAAGTTTGGTATTGGAAAGGACACACCAGTTGAAAAACTAGAAGTTGCTGGTGGTCTTAAGATCGCAGCTGCCCTACAGGCTACTGCAGGTACGATTACCTGGGATGGAAGTAATTTTAAAGGATATGATGGCGCTGAATGGAAGGAACTAGACGTAGGTGTCGGATCTCCTGGCGGTAGTGATAAACAAATACAATTTAATAATGGTGGTGCTTTTGCTGGTGCCTCTAATCTTTATTGGCACGAGGGAAATGATCGTCTAGGTATTGGAATAGATGATCCCACAGGTCACATTCATTTACAAAAAGATGACAACTCAGGCATTACACAAATAATTGAAAATCAAAATGCAGGGGACTCAGCATTTGCTGCTAACTGGGTTGGTAGTGATACGTGTTGGGGATATATAGGTGCATTTAGTAGCACAAGTATTAGTTCCCTAGCTAGTGAAAGTTTAGCAGATGCTTTGGTTTTTACTGATAGTTCGTCACTTTCTTGTTCAAAAATGCTTATTGGAACAGACAGTTCTTCTCCTTTGCACTTATTTACAGATAGTAAAAAGCGCTTAACAGTTCTCGATGATGGTAGAATAGGTATTGGAACAGATGCCCCAGATGAAACATTACATGTAGTCAGTGGTATCAAAATTGGTAGTGCTGTACAGTCCACTGCAGGTACTATTCAGTGGAATGGCAGTCATTTTCAGGGATACAATGGTGCAGGATGGGTAGATCTAGATATTGCTGTTGGTGGAATTTTACTAGATGACCTAGCTGATGTTACTATGGGTGGAACAGTTTCCGGTCAAACGTTAATGTTTAACGGAACCTCCTGGGGAAATGAATGGGCTCCGGAATATCTACAGGGAGCTGGGCAACAGGATTATGTTGCTATATGGAATGGAACCAATAATCTAGGTTGGAATCCAGCCTTCTATTGGGATAGCACTTACAATCGATTAGGTATTGGGACAGTTACTCCGGGAGAACCACTTGAAGTTTACGTAGATCAAGGGTCCTGGGACGGTATTAGAGTTCATCAGGCTACTACCTCTGGTACCGAGGGTGGTTTAATCCACATTCTACGAAGTAGAGATGGTGGTTCCACTGAGACTGATGACAACGTTGGTGCATTTGGTTTCAAGGCTATTAACTCTACAAGCGGTGTATTTAATGTAGCTGAAATGCGCAGTGTGGCTACTGGTACTACATCCGGTGTAGAAGCTGGAGATATCAGATTTTTCACCATGGATGATGGTGATTGGGGTGAAAGAATACGTTTCACATCTGATGGTAAAGTAGGTATTGGTACAGATGATCCTTCTTGCTTATTAGAAGTAGACGGAAATATCTCATCTCCTGGTACTGGCACTGACTCAGAAAAATTTGGATTAAATTCTGTAGCAAGTGGACTATATGCTACAGCTATAGGTAAAAACGCAGATGCAGGAAATTATTCTACAGCTATAGGCTTTGGTACAACAGCAGGTAATTTTGGAACTTCCTTAGGATATAATGCCACAGCTACAGGTGAGAATACCTTAGCTTTAGGAAGACTTTCTTCAGCTACAGGTATTAGAGCAATAGCGGTAGGAGTAAACGCTCTTTGCGGTGGGGATTACTCATTTGCAGCAGGTTATCTTGCTAATTGTACTGGTGGTCAAGCAGTAGCAATTGGAAATGGAGCTAATGCTTACGGGCAATCCATAGCAATTGGTAATGCCGCTGGAAATGCTACTGCAGGCTCAGGAGTAGCAATTGGGTATTCTGCTAATCTTGCAGCAGGAAGTTTTTATTCTACTGCACTTGGATGGAATGCTGACTGTAATTCAAGCTATTGTACATCACTTGGTTACGAAACATATACAGCTGCTTCAGGAGCAACTGCAATTGGTTGGGCAGCTGAGTGTCATTCAATAAATGCTCTTGCTATTGGAGGCAATGCTGAGGTTCATGAAAGTTCTGATTACGGAACAGCTATTGGGTTTGGTGCTACAGTTTCCGGTCTACATTCTATTGCAATAGGTCGCTCGGCTGTATCAACCGCTGATAATGATGGCCAGTGGGGTTCAGAGACATATCCTATAAGCTTTAATATGTATAGCGATATGTATGTAAAGGGTAATATTACTTCTCCAGGTTCAACAGCAACCTCTGAGAAGTTTGGTTTAGATGCAAGTGCTGATGCTAATTATGCAACAGCTATGGGTAATTCTGCTCTTGCTGACTTCGAAGGTTCAACTGCAATTGGATATCAAGCAGAGGCTACATCTAGTAATGCTGTTGTAATAGGTAGAGATTCAACTGCTGGTGCTACTGGAATTAGTATTGGATGGGGTGCAACTGCAGGAAATAATGTTAATGTTGCTATCGGAAGACTTACCACTGCTACTGGTGATTCAGCAACGGCGCTGGGTCTTTATGCATCAGCTGAAGGATATAGAGGAGTGGCTCTTGGTGCATATGCTGATGCCGGTAGTTTAAATGGTTCTATAGCCATTGGTCAAGCAACTGCAACAGGTACACAAACCGTATCAATAGGCTACGGTACTACTGCAACTAGTGTTGGTTATAGCGTAGCATTAGGTGGTGGAGCATATATAGCATCAGATAAAAATTATAGTACTGCTCTCGGATTTGGTGCTAGAGTTGAAGGTGGAACTAGTTGTGTTGCCGTAGGCACTTATGCTAAAACCTATGGAGATGGTGGGGCTATAACTATAGGAGCTGCTGAAAACTATGGTACAGGTTCTGTTGCTCTGGGATATCAATCTAAGATTTGGGATGATTCACAATATTGTATTGCTATTGGTAAGGATACTAGTATCGGTACCAATGCAATAGGCAATGTTGATTATAGTATTGCCATAGGTCTTGGTGCAACAATTGAAAACAATGTAATTGGTGGCCTAGCTATTGGTCGTAATTGTAGGGCAGCAGATGACTACAGTATTGCTCTTGGTTATGGTACTACAGCAGTAGGAAGTAATGAAGGACAATGGGGTAATCCAACATATCCAGTAAGCTTTATGTCTTATGACGATATGGCTATTACTGGAGATGTTACAGTTTCTGGTGAGTGTCATGTTACAGAAAAAATTGGTATTGGCGTCACAGATCCTGATGAAGCATTAGAAGTAAATGGTGCTGTTCATATTGGAACTACGGCTAATACAAATGAAGGTACGATTAGATATACTGGTACTGACTTTGAAGGATATACTGTCAGTGGATGGCAGTCACTTACCGGTGGAGGTGGCGGTGGTGGTGGAGCCAGCGTGCTCAACGATCTTACAGATGTCTCGCTTTCATCTCCAGCATCAGGTGAACACCTAATTTATAATGGAACCCAATGGACAAATACAGAGTCTGTAGGTGAGGGTGGAGCTCCTGAGTTAACAGTAACAGACGTCAAGACAACTACCTATACTGCTTCAATAAACGAGGTAGTTAGATGTGATCCATCAGGAGGTGGCTTTGAAGTTGATCTACCAGAGTCCACAACAGGTAATAAGGGGCAGACAATAATAGTTAAGAATACCGTGAACAGTACTAATACTATTACGATAGATCCTAACCTTACACAATTGATTGACGGTCAAAGTGAGGCTACAATAACAGAAGCGTATAGAGCAATTACGTTAATCTCATACGGAAACGGTTGGGGGATTATCTAATGAGTTATAATCCATTTAAAACATCAGATGGTAGTGATCAAAGGATTGCTTATTATACTAGCGCCAATGAGATTAAGGGTGATAGTGACTTCGTATTTGATGATAGCGGACGTCAGATTACCTTCTCAGGTGTAAGTATTGTATTTCATCGTGCTGATGAAAACCAACTTTGCTTTCGACGCGATGATCTCACTGATCGTCCAGAGTTTCGTATGGGACGAATCGTTGATGGTGGTATTGGTGAACCCAATTTCCGTGTTGTCTATTCTGATGACTCTACTCCAGAACAGGTAATCTGGGGTATTGAAACTACAGGTACTTGTGCTTCTGTAGGACAGGCTCGTGTAAGTCACTTTGAAGGATTTATATCGGGCGATGTTAATCCTCTATTTAGATTAAATTCTTGGCCAGAAATGCAGCTTGAATTTGGTCCTGGTGGTGACGGAGCTACAGATATTATTATG
>Ga0209536_100007923_pt1 | contig 16041 bp, 17 predicted proteins | sample DeeMarSeWOR28_12_FD_187461 | JGI IMG/M metagenome (GOLD analysis project Ga0209536, IMG submission 187461) | Marine sediment microbial communities from White Oak River estuary, North Carolina - WOR-2-8_12 (SPAdes) (version 2) | ecosystem: Environmental > Aquatic > Marine > Intertidal zone >...
ATGTCCAAGCAGAAATTTGAGCGCACAAAGCCGCACATGAATGTAGGTACGATGGGGCATATCGACCATGGTAAGACGACCCTTACTGCGGCGATCACCAAGTACTGTGCATTCTCAGGGTTCGGTGATTACCGGCCGTTCGAGTCGATCGACAATGCCCCGGAAGAGAAAGAGCGCGGCATCACGATCAACATTGCCCACGTGGAATATGAGACCGAAAACCGGCACTATGCCCATGTTGACATGCCGGGTCACCGCGACTACATCAAGAACATGATCACGGGAGCGGCGCAGGTAGATGGCGCGATTCTGGTAGTGGCAGCGCCGGAAGGTGCCATGCCGCAGACCCGGGAGCACGTCTTGCTGGCTCGCCAGGTGGAAGTGCCGGCCATCGTGGTTTACCTGAACAAGATAGACATGATGGATGACCCGGAACTGTTGGAGCTGGTGGAATTAGAACTGCGCGAACTGCTCAACGAGTATGGGTTCCCGGGAGACGAGACACCCATCGTGAAGGGCAGTGCTCTCCAGGCGCTGGAGAGCACATCAGAGGACCCGGATGCGGAAGAGTACGCCAGCATCAAAGAGTTGCTGCGGGTGGTGGACGAGTACATCCCGGAACCGCAGCGTGAGACGGAGAAGCCGTTCATGATGTCGGTTGAAGACGTGTTCTCGATCAAGGGTCGCGGCACGGTAGTCACAGGGCGCGTGGACCGCGGGGTGATCCACACGGGTGATCCAGTTGAAATCGTCGGTCTGCAGGAAAAGACGCTCAGTTCGGTGGTGACCGGGGTCGAGATGTTCCACAAGATCCTGGATGAAGGCCAGGCGGGAGACAACCTGGGATTGTTGCTGCGGGGCATCGACCGGGAAGCAGTAGAGCGGGGCATGGTGATTGCCAAGCCCGGCAGCATCACGCCCCACACCAAGTTCATGAGCGAGGTGTATGTCCTGAAGCGAGACGAAGGAGGCCGGCACAAGGCTTTCTTCAGCGGCTACCGACCGCAGTTCTTTGTACGCACCATGGATGTGACAGGAACCATCCAATTGCCGGAAGGAGTTGAGATGGTAATGCCCGGGGATAACGTAAACCTGGAAGTGGAGTTGATCGTGCCGGTGGCACTCGAGCAGGGCTCCAAGTTCGCCATCCGTGAAGGCGGCCTCACCGTCGGCGCAGGCGTGATCACTAAGATCATCGAGTAGAATTTAGCACCCCATTTACTTAACGGTAGCGGTGCTTGGTAAATTATTATGGCAAAAGATATCCGACCTGTAGTTACCCTGGCTTGCACTGATTGCAAGGAACGTAACTATACGACCGAAAAAAATCGTCGCAACGATCCCGGTCGTCTTGAATTGAATAAGTATTGCCCTCGGTGCCGGCACCATAAGCTGCACCGGGAGACGAAGTAGTTACCTGGATTAGTGGCTTTCCGTTCAGGAAATTTACATTGCGGGGTGAGCCACTAATCAATCAAGAAGGCCAGTAGCTCAATTTGGAAGAGCACCCGTCTCCAAAACGGGCGGTTGTGGGTTCAAGTCCTACCTGGCCTGCCTGAGGGAAGGCAACGCCGTCCATTGAGGCGGCGTTTTGCCCGTAACTTGCAGTGTTTTGTCACTGCCAATTTTGATCCACATTTGGATCCAGTGCCAGAAGGAGCTTTCTGTGGCAAAAGGTGATAAGAAGAGTTCTCGTAAACAATCGAATTTTGTTACTCGCTATCTCCGCGAGACCACGGGTGAGCTGCGCAAGGTTTCCTGGCCTACTCGCAGGGAAGCCACCAGCTTAACTATCGTCGTGCTAATCGTGGTCACGCTGATGAGCGCTTTTTTAGGTGTTTTAGATTTCATTTACTCGCGCTTCTTTGTTCTTATTCTTGGTTCCTGAACCAGATTACTAGAAGCCAAAAGATGATCGCATTTTTATAAGGTAAGTTATGGAAGCTATGGAATTTTCTGACCAGGATGACCAGATAAACAGCTCTGCCGTGACCCCCGAGAATGGTGGAAGTGATGCCGTCGAGGATTCCGCTGCAATGAGTGCTGCAGATTTAGATTCCTCTCTCGAGGAAGCAGAATCTTTTGGCACGGAAGATACTGCTGATGCCGAGTCTAGTGAATCTGTGCCAGCTATTTCAGATTCCGAGCTAACTTCCCAGGCAGAGGAAGTTGCTGAATCGCCAGAATCCACTCAAGCAGTACCAACCCCTGACCCGGAAGAACCAGCGGCAGATTTGCAGGATTCGGACTCTCCTGATGTAGAACCCGGTACATCCGATACCCAGGATGAACCAGATCTGCCAGTTACTGCGCCTCTTGTAGAAGAACCATCAGCAAAATCCAGAGAAGACTCGCTTGATTTGGATCTCAGTTTCCTGGATGGCGACCAGACAGAAGCAACCGAAGACGAAGAAGATGGTCGCTCCTGGTATGTCGTTCACTGCTACTCCGGATATGAGAATAAAGTCCGCCATAATCTGGAGCAGCGTATCGAAACCATGGGCATGAAAAACATGATCTTCGATATCGTCGTTCCTACGGAAGAAGAAATCGAGGTTAAAGAAGGCAAGCGCCGTACTGTTGAGCGCCGTGTTTTTCCAGGCTATATTTTGGTAAACATGATCATGACAGAAGAGTCGTGGTACGTCGTGCGTAATACACCCGGGGTGACTGGGTTTGTTGGCATGGGCAACACACCAACACCCTTGCGCCCGGAAGAAGTTTCCCAGATTATCAAGCGCATGGAAGCGGAAGCTCCTCGCATCAAGGTCACCTTTAAGTCTGGTGAACGTGTGCGCATCGTCGATGGTCCCTTCAATGATTTCCGCGGCACTGTATCTGAAATTGATATGGAGCGTGCAAAGGTGCGCGTGATGGTCAACTTCTTCGGACGCGAAACACCTGTTGAATTGGATTTCCTTCAGGTTGAGAAAACCTGATTACATTACCTAAACAAAGTGGGAGGGTGAGTTATATGCTCACCCGCTAAAACCACGAAGGAGAAAATTGTGGCAAAGAAGATACAAGCAGTAGTTAGATTGCAGATCGAAGCTGGAAAAGCAAATCCTGCACCCCCGATCGGGCCTGCATTGGCTGGTCACGGGATCAATTTGATGGCTTTTTGTAAGGAATATAACGCTCGAACTTCCAGCCGGCCTGGTGAGATTATCCCAGCCGAGATCAGTGTATATACCGATGGTTCCTTCTCGTTTATCTTGAAGACATCCCCGGCTTCTGTTTTATTGAAGAAAGCTGCTGGGATTGAAAAAGGTTCAGCCAACCCTCCGCGCGAGAAAGTTGGCACCGTCACTCGCAACCAAGTAAGAGAAATCGCCGAGATCAAGATGAAGGATTTGAACGCCAACGATATTGAAAGCGCAATGCGCCAGATCGAAGGCACTGCCCGCAACATGGGCTTGGATGTAGTAGATTAATACCTGTGGGAGGGATGCAGACCACTGGCAGCCAATGCCAGTGAAGCTCCCATTTGAACCACCAAGGAGTTAGCATGGCAAAGCATGGAAAGAATTATCAAGCGGCATTAGAAAAAATTGACCGTGATAAGTATTACGAACCAATGGAAGCCATCGCTCTGGCGAAAGAGACTTCCAGCACAAAATTTGACTCAACCGTTGAGGTACACGTCCGACTGGGAGTTGATCCCCGTCATGCAGATCAGCAGGTGCGTGAAGTTGCTGTCCTGCCTCATGGACTGGGAAAAACCGTACGCGTGCTCGTATTTGCCCAGGGTGAAGGGGCTACACTAGCCCGTGAAGCTGGTGCAGATATCGTAGCCGATGATGATGAAACCCTGGATCAGATCCAGAAGGGTTGGACAGATTTTGATGTCGCTATCTCAACCCCTGATATGATGGGGAAAGTTGGTCGGCTGGGACGCGTTTTAGGACCACGCGGTTTGATGCCCAATCCGAAAGCCGGCACCGTGGTCGCCGAAGAGCACTTACCGCGCGTGATTGAAGAATCTAAAGCTGGTCGCGTGGAATTCCGCGTGGATAAAACTGCGAATCTTCATGTACCGGTCGGCAAAGTCTCTTTCCCGGTTGAGAAATTGTATGATAATATTGCGGTCTTGATGGATGCTATCAAGAAAGCGCGACCGCCTGCCGCCAAGGGCACCTACATCCGCCGGGTAACCCTGACCACCACGATGGGCCCTGGCATCAAGGTTGATGCCCAACAAGCTCAGGCAATGGAGGAAAGAGAGTAGATTAAATAACCTGCAGCCGGATTTTTTCCGGTTTATAAACTGCTTCGCCACAGACAGCAGGTGCTTGGGCACAGTTGCTCAGGCTTAATTTCCTGCCGAGGTGAAGACACCTCCGCATGACAATTGAACGCATACTTCCAGGAGGAAAGTCTTTGCCCGGCAATACGCGAGGCAAAGATTTTTTTTGAAAGGAGGTAAGAAACCATTGGCTGTTTCAAAGGAACGTAAAAAAGAAATCGTCGCAGCTTACCAGGAATGGTTGGGCAACAGTCAGGGTGTATTCCTTGCAGAATACATCGGCTTATCTGTGAAAGATATGGACGCGCTCAGGGAAAAAGTTCGCGATGCTGGCGGTGAATTCCATGTGATTAAGAACACGCTGGGAAAAATCGCCTTCGAAGAATCTGGATATGAAGTTCCTGAGGATCTTTTCCTGGGCAGCACTGCTGCAGGATTTGCCTTTGAGGATGCCCCTGCCATGGCAAAGGCTCTCTCTGATTTCTCGAAATCGGTTGATTTCCTAAAATTCAAGGGCGGTTACCTGGAAAAGAACATGGTCAGCGCGGATGAGATAAAGGCACTTGCCGATCTCCCGCCCCTGCCGGTTGTCCAGGCGCAGCTGCTCGGCACCCTCATGGCTCCTGCCAGTCAACTGGCCCGTGTCCTTGCTGAACCGGCTCGCCAGGTTGCTGCGGTACTTGGTGCTTACGCCAACAGCGAACCAACAGCAGCAGAGAGCTAGAATTTACAATAAATCATAAAGAAAGTTATTAATCAGATAAATAGGAGAAAGTTTTAAAATGGCTGATATTGAAAAGCTTGTTGAACAATTAAGTGAGTTGTCTGTGCTGGAAGCAGCGGAGCTGACAAAAGCCCTTGAAGAGAAATGGGGCGTTTCCGCAGCTGCTCCAGTAGCTGTTGCCGCCGCTGCCGCGGGTCCAGCAGCTGGCGCTGCAGAACCTGCTGAAGAGAAGACCGAGTTCGATGTGGTTATCAAGGATGCTGGTCCGAAGAAGATCGAGGTAATTAAAGCTATCCGCCAGATGACCAGCCTGGGTCTTAAGGAGGCCAAGGACCTGGCCGAAACCCCAGACGCTAAAGTGCTTGAAGGTGCTGGAAAGGAAGCCGCGACTGACGCAAAATCAAAGTTGGAAGCTGCGGGTGCCACAGTAGAATTAGCCTAGTATTTTCACGAACTAGAGAGGCCGTCTGAAAATGACGGCCTTTTTTCTTTGCCCATGCTGTGGTATATTCTTGGGTATTCATTATATTAAAACCACATTATTGGCATGAGAAACGCGGTTCAATAACCTTACAGACATTGACTGCTGCTCAGGAGGGCATATGAGTGCTCGTATCTTGGTAATAGAAGACGATGAAGCCATTTTAAAATTCCTGCGCCGTGGATTGGCTTACGAAGGCTACCAGGTGGATATTGCCACTGATGGCCAGATGGGTTTAGGGCTCGCCCGGGATAATCCACCGGACCTGGTAGTGTTAGATTTAATGCTGCCCGGTATAGACGGCCTTGAAGTCTGTCGTCGTTTACGCGCTGGTGGCCCAGTGCCCATCTTAATCCTGACTGCAAAAGATTCAGTCAATGATCGCGTACTGGGTCTGGATATGGGTGCGGATGATTACATGGTCAAGCCATTCAACCTGGATGAAGTCCTGGCACGCATCCGGGCATTGCTGCGGCGTGCTCAACCCAGCCGACCCCAGGTCCTGCGCTTTTCTGACCTCTCATTGGATACCGGTACTCGCCAGGCATATCGTGGAGACCGCACGATATCCCTGACTGCTAAGGAATACGAATTGCTCGAACTCTTCATGCGCCATCCTCGACAGGTCTTAACCCGGGATGTAATCTTTGACCGGGTATGGGGCTATGATTTTGGTGGAGAGAGCAATATTATTGAAGTGTATATACGCTACCTGCGCCAAAAATTGGAAGTGGGTGAAGAAACACGCTTGATTCACACCGTACGTGGGATGGGATACGTACTGCGAGAACCATCCTAAGCGCTTTGCATGTCCCTGCGCGCACGACTAACCCTGCTTTATACATCATTGTTAGGAGGGATCCTACTCCTATTTGGAGTGGCGGTTTATCTGATCATCAGCTACCTGTTGATAGCACAGGTAGACTCAGCCCTTTATCGAACCTATAAAGAATTTGAAGAAAACTCAAATCTGAAATCAGCGGCTGATATGGATGTATTGGCGCTGCCCACATTGGATCTAACAGGCAATGTTTTAGCTCAGGTATGGGATACCCGCGGTCAATTGAGGCTGACAAATTATGAGGGAAGCCTGAAAAATCCGTTTGACCCCTTGGGGTTGCAATCTTCAATCCCGGTTTGGCGAAGTGTATACGTTAATGATGCACATTTACGGGTCCTCACCGTACCACTAGAGCTCGGCACCCGCCCAATCGCCACTGTACAGCTGGCAACCAGTCTTCTGCTTGTTGACAGTACTTTAAATTTGCTCGTGACCGTCTTACTGATGGGGACTGTGATCGCTATGGCAGTTGCTGGCGTTGTGGGTTGGATAACCACCCGGCGTGCGTTGGCACCCCTTGAATCTGTTACCCAAACAGCCCTCCGAATCACGCGGGCGGATGATCTCTCACGACGTATTTCATATCAGGGCCCCCCGGATGATGAAGTCGGTCAACTGATCCATGCTTTCAACGAGACCCTGCATCGCCTTGAAAATTTGTTTAACTCTCAAAGGCGTTTTCTTGCTGATGTTGGTCATGAGCTGCGTACTCCGTTGACAGTAATTAAAGGTAATGTTGATCTCATGCAGCGTTTTGGTGATGCAGACGAAGAATCGTTGACAAGTATTGAAAACGAAGTCGATCGCTTGACCCGCATGGTTGGAGATTTGTTGCTCCTCGCTCAGGCTGAGTCTGGCAAGCTGCCCCTGGATCAACGACTTATTGAGCTGGATACCCTGCTCCTGGAAGTACTCAACCAGATGAATGTCTTGGCCCGCGATAAGGTGGAACTGCACCTGGGTGAAATTGACCAGGTCCAGGTATGCGGAGATCAGGACCGCCTTAAACAGGTGCTCTTGAACCTGGTCGGTAATGCAATCAACTATACTCCACAAGGTGGTACTGTCACCCTGGGATTGAGTAAAGATGCTGGGCAAGCCCTTCTCACGATCCAGGATACCGGTCAGGGTATTGCAGAGGAGGATCTACCTCATGTCTTTGAACGATTCTACCGTGGTGAAAAATCTCGCACCCGTTCTCGTGATGGCAAGGGCTTTGGTCTGGGACTTTCCATTGCCTATTGGATTGTGCGCAATCATGGGGGACTTATCGAGGTTCAATCTACCGAAGGAGAAGGCACCACTTTTTCTGTCTGGCTTCCCTTAGCTAAAGATGATTGCACTTGAGAATGAACAGCTGTCAAAACGTAGAATGCAAAGACCCCCATCAGATAATAAAATCTGGATGGGGGTCTTCTACTCATTCTAGATCACATTTTGACTTTGTCCCCCTGGTTCATGGAAGGACAATCAGCTGGAACTGTGGTTGCCTTGATTCCTTCCTGAAGCGCTCATTGAGAGCGGATGGTATGTGGGTTCTGCTCGCCCGTAGGATTGCTCTGGTTGTGGGGTTGGTTTGTATGCCGGGCGTGAGGCGGGTTTCCGAGCCTGCAACGGGGCTGGATTGGAGCGCGGTTGGCGCATCCTAGTAGAAACGATTGTCCGACTAGGACGTTCACTTTGGCTGAAAAGCCGTTCACCGGCGACTGAGAAAGTCCCGATGATCAAGACCCGGATCAGCCATACCAGGATGGCAACGAACAAGGGCACAACTTTCAGCAAGGTTTCCCGATCGACTACAGCATTTCCCAGGCTTTCATGATTCAAAAGTGCGATCGATACACCCCACCAGGTCAGCATGGCATTCATGGTGGCAGCCAGTAACCAGGCACCAAATAAATACCACACCTCATGGAGTTCATTCGCACCCTCTTCAGGTGTAAATAAGCGGGCGATACCTGCAAAATCGATCCCGCAGAATGCCAGGGCCAGGATTGTTGCCCAGCTGATTCCCGCGAAGGACAAGTCACCGAGCAAATCTGCCAGTGCAAATTCAGTCGTGCTGTAATTAAAGATCTCGAATGCCAGCAGGGCACTGATAATGATCAACCCGAAGGCCAGGCCACGTCTGAAGCTGAAGCGGTTGAAAGCACCTGAGAATTTCTGATTGCGAGCAATTGATAAGTTCATTTTGTACCTCCTCAAATCACTGCGCTTTGTTTGATTAATCTCCTGGTGGTCTCAGCTGGGGGAAAGATTTTGTAATAGGCACTTGATCGCCAGGCAGATTTGTCATATAATATAGAACAATTGTTCTAATTTGTCAAGAGGGAAAACCTTTCCTTTTTGTTAGTTACCAAAGTAGAACATTTGTGCTATTCTACAGCTGTGATGTTCATGTGTCAATACACAATCAATAATTGATAGGAGTGAATTATGATGAGAGCCCACCAATTCATCTTCCCGGCAGCGATTGCCAGCAGCCTGGTTCTTGCATCATTCGGGTATTCTGTGATGGCTGGTGCCCCGAAAAACCACAGTTCTTCTGGTTCGCAACAAACCCAGGAGATCCTAGTTGAGGGCGCCAAACTATCTTCCTTACAGGAAAAGCGTGGTTCTGGCGATGATGCTATAGAAGATACCCCTGCCTGCTTACTGAATCCAAGTTTCCCCGGTGACATTCGCAAGTGGTGTACCCAGATTATGCGACACGCTTCTAAGAACAATCTGGATCCCAACTTGATCGCTGCTGTTATCTGGCAGGAAAGTGGCGGAAATCCAAAAGCATATTCAAAGAGTGGTGCTGTGGGGTTGATGCAGGTCATGCCACGTGATGGAATCGCTTCGACGTTTCAATGCATCAACGGACCTTGTTTCGCCAAGCGACCCACGATCAAGGAACTTGAGAAACCCAATTTCAATATCAAGTATGGCAGCAGTATGATCGCGGGATTACTTCAGAAACACGGCAATATGCGGGAGGCCTTAAAATATTACGGTCCCATGAATGTGGGATATTATTATGCCGATAAGGTATTGAATATCTACCAGGCTTATGGCAGCTGACTATGTTCACCGGATATCAGATGAAAATGTAGCTGTGGAAAATCCTGGTATGGTCCCCCATTTACCACCAGGCGATAACCATTCTCCTTCAGGTTCATCGATTCGACCAGGGAGCGTGTAACCGTGAGAACGTCGCTGATGAAATGACTATCTTCGGGATCAAGGTGCAATAAATCCTTGATTGCTTTTTTAGGCACCATCAGGATATGTACCGGGTATCCAGGTTGTGGGTGGTGAAAACAGATCAGCGAATCTGTTTCAAAGATTACTCGATCAGAATTGAAGAAACTCATATGTGCTATACCCCATACAAGGGCTGGTCGTAGCAGGTTCGATTTTGCTGCTGCATAGAAAATCCGGTATGCGAACTTTGTTACTCCACTGGTGTACATTGGAAATAGCATCACGCGGGAAAACAATCATTTCTTGACTAAAGATTTCTCAATCATAGTGGAATCTTACTTTCTGCAAAATCTTGCTCGGATTCCTGATGATACTCCATGTATGATTAAATTGCATCACTCAACGCCTCGACAAACTCCTCATACATAATGATCTCATCTTCCAGGAAAACACTTCCGACCGGTCAATATCTCTCCTTGCGCTCCCCATTGGAAACGTTCTTTCTGATCATATGGTCAAATATAAGGGTGGTAAAGTGAAATAATCCCTCTTGCAGTTTCGTGCTTGTTTATACGCTTCCAGCAGGTTGTGGGTTTCAGTTAAAACCACCCTGGTACTCAATAGCTCAGCGACATCATTCTAGCCGGTTTGTTTCTTACATACTAAACAATATGATCATTGGGCTTGTTGTAAAACACCACGCTGTGATCAACCAGCTTACCAGCCTGGTAAATAAACTTTCCAGAAAAGAAACCAGGTCGTCCCAACCAGGGGATAAATATCCTGTCACCTTCCCACAATTCGAGGTCCAGCAATTGTTCATCCTTGATCCAGCGTAAGACTCCTTCGTTTGAATCGATTAAATGACCCACAAACTGGTGTGCGACAAAGATAAAGGCATACCAATCTTCATCCCTTGCGAACTTCGGAAATGTGAGCACACCTTTCAGCAGTGGTTTTGAGATCCTCAAGCCAGATTCTTCATAAACCTCACGTATGACACATTCTTCTGGTGTTTCCCCCTGATCGAGTTTACCTCCCAAACCATTCCACTTCCCCTGGTGCATATCATCTGCTTTCTTCACCCTGTGGATCATCAGGGTTTTCCCATTCGCTTTTACGTAACATAAAGTAGCAAGTTTCATGCGCAGTACCTGATATGAATACAAGCATCACCACAACAGGGCAATGGTTTAGAAATCCTGAATCAAACTTTAAATCCCTTGTGATTAAAGAATACAAACTTCGCTCAAGACCTGCTTATTCGGCGGTTCCCTGAACTCGCTTCAATCCCAAGGATTCTCCATGGTCTGGATCAAGATCGGGGTTCCGATCTTAATGTTTTTTCTCCGGGTGAGCAGCCACACAACCAGCTCAGCGATATCCTGTGGGTATAAGCACCTGCTATGGTCAAGCCCCGCTGAGTTCTCGGTCATCTCTGTTACCACCATTCCCGGGCAGATTGTATCCACACGAATACCCATGTCCTGGTTTTCGCGCTGGATGAATTCACTCAAGGCATTCAAGCCATGTTTGGAAACCCCGTAAGCGCCATCACCCTGGTAGTACTCAAGCCCAGATTCGGAACTGATATTGATGATGTGCCCATATTTTTGTTCCCGCATTATCGGTAATACTGCCCGTGCAAACAGGAAAGGTCCGCGCAGATTAACTGCCATCACCTGGTCCCAATCCACGACATCATGAGCATGAATCTTTCCCCCACCATCGATACCTGCATTATTGATTAGAATGTCGACCTTTCCGAACTCCTCCACGGCTGTAGCAACCACCCGCTCAACATCCTGGATATTTGACACATCTGCCATCACTGTCATGGCTTCACCGCCTTGCTGCAGTATGATTTGCCGGGTTTGATCAAGAGGTGCGCTCCGTCTTCCACACAGCAAGACCTGGCAGCCTTTTTCAGCCAGCATGGTAGCCACTCCCCTGCCAATGCCTGTACCCCCTCCAGTGATGATCACCGCTTTTCCAGATAATTCTTCCATTGCACACCTCAATCAGCGATCAGGATAGCCCCGGCAGCTTTTACATCCCTCACCTCGGGCAAAATTCGGTGCCAGGAGATATCCTCAAGGTTGCTGCTCCAGACTTCTCCATTCGAAAGTACTGCCAGCAGCTCGTTTCCAACCTGCGTAAAACGCTCGACCATATACTTTCCCCAAGGGACATCCAATCCATCAGATGCAGGCTGCCAAGAGAACCCTCCATCCCTCGACTCTTCAACGCGCCCATTCCTGTTTACCCAATCTGCACTGCCCAGCAGCATATGATTGATATCCTCTGGATCCCACCACACCGCCCGGCAGTAACTGCTCGGGTAATGATTTACCCAGTTTACCCCACCATCATCGGAGACATAGAAACCGCCCCCGGTTGGAGCTACAATCATTTCCCCAGAACTAGGATGGGTTTCAACGGAATGCACATCCGGATGGATTCTACCCTCTGGAGAAGTTGGTGGCGTGCTTAATTCCCAGGATTGGCCACCATCATCAGAGACAAGTGTTCCCCCCACCTCAACGGCCGCGTATGCTCTCCTACCCGAGAACGCAAACCCGCGCACGCACCCTGCTTCTGGTGAGTAAGGCAGGTACCAGCGCTGCTCCTCCCGCAGGGCTTCCACCTCAGGGGTGCCGCGCCAAGAGCTGCCACCATCAGTAGAAAGAAAAATCCCCGCCGGTTCACTGCCGGCAAAAATTAGTCCGGGAGAATCAGGATGTCCCGCTATCCAGCGGATATGGTGGATCGTTAAACCGTTGTTTACCAACCTCCACGAATCACCCATATCATCCGAGCGGAAAATCCCATTGCGAGTCCCCAAGAGAACCTGGGCTTGTTGGGCGATCACGCTCGTAGCATAATTTCCCATCAGATCACGTTGTACAACGCGCCAGTCATCACCGCTTGATTCGCAGATCGCAATGCAGTTTGAAGTGGCTAAGAGTAGCCTTACCTGGTTACTCACTTAGAATCCCAATTCCTCCAAGATTTCATCTTCCCCCCGTTTTCTAGCCGGTTTTCCTAGAAGCTCGCTCCAGAATCTTTCATCATAACGACGCGAAGAGACCGGCAGCGGCATGGGCACTCCCCACCCCAATAGCAGCACTTCTTCCTTTGGCTGCAACCTGGCAAGCATGCCGCGCAGCGCATCCCGCCCGGCCAGTCCGGAAAGCACAGCCCGGATGTCGTCTTCATCGCCTAACCAGCCTGAGATGCGCGAACCCAGTTGTGACATGACCTCATCGTATATCTGTGATGGGCGCTGGTCAACAATCAGCAGTGTCACATAATACTTTCTCATCTCCCGTGCTATGGTGCTGAACGTGGTCTGGGCTGCCATCTCCCGGTTGAGCAGCTTATGCGCTTCCTCCAGGACGATCACGAGGGGGCGTGGCTCACCTTCTCCGCTCGTGCGGTAATCGTTGGTGCGTTTCTCCCAAACCTGCCGGATGCGCCGAGTTAGTAGATTGCTGACCAGCAAGTAATCCAGGTCTGACTCATTCTTTCCAAAGGAGAGCACGATGTGTTGTCCAGCTTCCAAAGCTTTGATTATTTCACTTACCGTGTCACTGGCCGGGTGTTCGACAATATACTTCTTGCGGAACAGCGGGCCCATTTTTGAATGTAAGCCCTTGGCCGCTTCGGGGTGCACACCTGCCTGGTGCGCCCAAGCTTCTACGCTATCCGGGGCAGGGAATTTCTTCCCATCTTCGTCTTCGATCACGGCGCCTGGTTTCAACTCCATGAATCTCTTGAACCAGAGTTCCTTGCTAAAAGTTGCCACCAGGGCATCCAGCGTGGTTGGAGTTGTCTCCCGCAAATTGAGCTCCCGAGTCAGTAACTCGATATCCTCAGGCTGGATGTCCTGCATGGCAATCTCCAGGTTAAAATCCGGGGTCTGACCGCGGATTTGAGCGCCTGAACCCAAGCCCACAACACGTAAACGGGTGGGGAATTTTGTCTTCAACCCGATCACGCGCTCACCAGTATCTGAAGCCGTATCATCAAAACCGTACTCGTTGTGCATGTCGAAGACCAGCACAGAAGCCCGATTGTAGTGGATCAGACCAGCCAGCACCAGCCGAGTTAAAAATGACTTCCCCGACCCCGTGGCCCCGAAAACACCGGATGAACGCTGGACAAATTTATCCAAATTAATACACACCGGGTGTGCCTGTTCACGCGTATAGCCGATCACGAAGTTTCCATCCTCACCAATTTCTCCAAATATTTCGGCGATATCACCCTGACTGGCCATCCGCACCTGTGCATGGTGCGGCGGTATGGTCTTCACTGGCAAGGGACGAGGTTGTGGACGCTCCCCGGAATCAATCGCTTGGAGCCACTCCTGGTACAGCGGGCTGTCAAGTTCGGGACCACGCTCCAACATTAATGCCGGGAGCACTTCGAGATTGGTATACAGGGTTTGCCCATGCAGTAAGTTGGCTAACGGTATCGGCAAACGAGTTTCGCTTTGTTCATCCGCAAAACGTGGATCTGTAGCGCCTAAGATCAAATCCGTCACTAATCCATAAAACTGCCATTCCCCACTTTCTATTACCGTGAAAGCCCCTTCCTGCACCTGGTGCGCTGGCACTACCAGCCGTACGCTCAGGTTTTCTTTCAACCTTCCTCCTACAACATATCCAATGTATTCTTCCATCAGCTCATCCCCTCCCAGTTTCCCGGCACAGCATCTGCCAGGGTGCTGATCACACTCATCAGGGCCGGGTAATCATCCCGCAGCAAGATAATCAGTTCCTGTGTCGCTTTTAGCGCCCATGCTTCATTTCCAACCTCGGATTGTACTGGTTGAACCTGATTGATGTGGGCAGCAAGTAAATCTCCGATGGGTAGTTCTGACGATCGTAAAACGTGGCGGAAATAGCCAAAGCGTCCGGAACTAGTAAAGTCGCGCATTTCTTGAGCGCTGCAAAGGTAAATTACATCCAGGCTCAAGGCGGGGCGTGGTGGAAGCAGGTGATGGATATTCCCATCTTGCTGGTAACCTACCGCTAGCACACTCATTTCGATCGGTACATTACGATTCACGCGGTTATCTATGATCACAGCTTGATCAATCTCTTCTGTCGTAACCAGCTGGCGCACCAATCCATCATCATCGATGTGGATATCATGGATCAGCCCAAATATCTGGTAGCCAGCATCCAGCGGTGCCCTCACCAGGGCTCCGAATGATGGTGTCCCAATTCTGGAAACACGGCAGCCAGCCACGAATCCAGTTGTCCCTGCCCGCAGCAGCCGGCCGATTTCAATCGCGGTCATTGTCCATACCTGCCTCTCCCTGCTGATTGCTTGGCTGATTGTTTACCGGATATTTCACCAACAGGCACTCCACGCTTACGGAGCTCTTGCATGATCATGGCTGTTACTTGTTCTTTCTCCGCCAGCTTCACCACTGCTGTTTCATGCGCCCGGTGCAGCAAGTACGGGTAAGGGCGTAACCCCATCACCTGGCACTGCTCGACCAGCACAGCATGCAGATTATCCAGCATCTCGCTCTCCTCTGCCACCCAGGCTGGGATCTCCACCCTCGCCACGTAAGGATGCTCCGAATTTCCAACATTCAGATAAAAGAAGTACAGCTTCAATAGCCCGGGATAACTTTTCGCGGATTGGGATTGAATCGCAAAGACTGCCGAGCGTTCACCCGGATTCAACACTTCTCTGAACAATGATATGTCCGTCACCCCACGCAAGGGGTACAGCTTTTTAATTTTCGGAAGATCTCCTTCAGGGGTCATTGCGATCTCTAATGTGCGCACAACCAGATTGGCTCCAGGCTTATCTACGTAACCTGCTGTGATCACATTTTGTTTTTCCAGCCGTGCCAATGCTTCCTGGTACCGCTTCAAGCTCTCCTGGAAATCTGCACGCTCTGCGCTGTCCCCACCTTTGCCACCCCACAGCTCCATTGGACCATCCGCAAAGGCTACTACTGGCGGTTGTGCTTTTTCAGCCAGATTGCCCAGGGTCACGCGCTCATTCAGATCGCGTTTCAGCGCCAGGCTGGCTTCGCTGATCGTTCCTGTTTCGGAATAGAGCTCTTCGTCGTAAAGCAGTTGGCTGGTGATCTCTGTTACCGGGGCCTCTTTCACGCCGCGCCGCATCTGGATTGCCCCCACGTTGACCACCGCATAGTTCACCTCAGCATGACGGTCCGGTGAAATCTGTGATCCATCCGCAGCCAGAACCGTCACATCTTCCGGTATATCGGGTAAGGAGGCGGAAGTCGTCAACGCTTCATGGGTGGGTACAGCACACCGCAGAGCCGGATCATGATTACGCACCACATCCTGGACCTTCTGCTGGAGTTTATCCAAATCCTGTGCGTTGCTTTCGAGGATTGCCAGCGCCAATTCTCTACGCTTTCCCAGTTCACGCTCACGCACCACAGCACTTTCCCCCAGTTTTTTCACCTGCAGTTGAATAGATTGAAAATCAAGACTCATTTCTCATTAAATAACCAAATAATTTGGATCTCGGGCAGAATTTGATACCAGAACAATTGTTTG
>Ga0209536_100007926_pt1 | contig 16038 bp, 13 predicted proteins | sample DeeMarSeWOR28_12_FD_187461 | JGI IMG/M metagenome (GOLD analysis project Ga0209536, IMG submission 187461) | Marine sediment microbial communities from White Oak River estuary, North Carolina - WOR-2-8_12 (SPAdes) (version 2) | ecosystem: Environmental > Aquatic > Marine > Intertidal zone >...
CTTTTTTTACGCAATCACGACGAACTCACGCTTGAAATGGTCACGGATGAAGAACGCGATTACATGTACCGCGTCTTTGCTCATGATAAGTAGGCTAGGATCAATCTGGGGATTCGGCGTCGCCTTTTACCTCATGGGTTTTTTCCAGCGCGTCGCACCGGCGGTCATGACAGTCGAACTCATGCAGGAGTTTAACCTCAACGCCACCACGCTGGGCAATTTATCCGCCTTCTATTTTTACAGTTATGTGGCGATGCAAATTCCCACCGGGATTTTGGCCGATATCTGGGGGCCGCGCCGGCTTTTGACCGCCGGCTCGTTTATGGCGGCTGGCGGTACGTTGCTGTTTGCCATGGCCCCGACCGTTTTTTGGGCCTACCTCGGCCGGTTTTTAATCGGGGGCGCCGTGGCGGTTGCCTTTGTGGGTAGCTTAAAATTGACCAGTGAATGGTTTCCGGCCCGATATTTTGCAATGGTTTCAGGAGTTGTCCTTTTTTTTGGTATTGTCGGAGCGGTTTTCGCCGGAACACCATTACGGATTCTGGTCGTCGCCTTTGGCTGGCGCAACACCATGCTGGTATCAGCAGCGGTAACATTTGTGATCTGCGCCGGGGTGTGGGTGATTGTCAGAGATTCCCCCGGCCAAAAAGGATATGCGGGTTTTACAGATGCTGCCGCCGACACGGGAAAGAACTCAGGCCAGCAGATTTTTGCCGGTATCGTCGAGGTCCTGCGCTATCCCAATACCTGGCTGCTGTCCGTGATTCCGGGCGGACTCGTCGGCTGCGTGCTGACCTTTGGCGGGCTCTGGGGAGTTCCTTATCTTAGCACCCATCACAACCTTCCAACCACCCAGGCCGCTGCCTTAAATTCCGCCCTGCTGGTGTCCTGGGCCATCGGCGGGCCCATTTTCGGCGGGCTTTCCGATCGCATTGGCCGCCGCAAACCGCTTTACTTTTTAGGATGCACGCTGGCGGTAACCTGCTGGGCCATCATATTGTTTATCCCGGATTTACCAATTCTGCTGCTCGCAATCATGCTGGTCATAACGGGCTTTGCATCCGGTTGCATGATTATCAGTTTTGCCTTTGCCAAAGAGTCCGTGCCGGCGCACCTGGCCGGCACGGTAAACGGTGTGATCAACATGGGCGTGATGTCAGGCCCGACACTGCTGCAACCCGCCGTGGGCTGGATGCTGGATCGAAATTGGGACGGCGGCCTGCTGCAAGGCGCCAGGATTTATGATTTAGCAGCTTACCGCGCCGGCTTTCTGCTGATGCTGGTGTGGGCCCTGCTGTCTTTGGCATTGCTTTTTTTCACCCGGGAAACCCGCTGTACCCAATTGAGTTGAACGCAATTGGGAGTTATCGGTTATTCGTCATTCGTGAGTAGGATCCGTGGGTTGCCATTCTGCCGGAATTTGTCTTGATCCCGTGCGTATTTGTTAATATACACGATTAGACGGCAGAGGACAGATGGCAGAAAACAGAAGTCTGACGGCAGGACTTAGTAGGTTTCAGGTGTCCGGTGTCAGGGGATCTCCTTATCATCAGTTACTGAAACCTGACACCTGAAACCTGAAACCTCAATATCACCGAGAATCTCAATTTATAAATAATTCTATAAACATAATCATAAAGGGAGACATCATGAAAGTCGCATTCATCGGTATGGGAACAATGGGTGTTGGAATGGCAAAGAACATCCTTGCAGCCGGGCATGAAGTCACAGTGCACAACCGCACCCGCGAAAAGGAAGAAGGCCTGGCTGCCGAAGGCGCCGTTCGCGCGGCATCGCCCGGGGAAGCGGCAGCGGGCGCGGAGATCATTGTTATCTGCGTCAGCGATACCCCGGATGTTGAAGGCATTGTCCTGGGAGATGAGGGCGTCATTCAGGGGGCCCCTCAAGGTTCCATCGTTGTGGATATGTCCACCATCAGCCCGGCCGCTACCCGCCGCATGGCTGACATGCTCGCAGAAAAAGGCGTCGGCATGCTGGATGCGCCGGTTTCCGGCGGCTCTGAAGGTGCTCAGAACGGAACCCTTTCCATCATGGTCGGCGGTGAAGCCGCAGCCTTTAAAAGGGCATTGCCCATCCTGGAGACCATGGGAAAAACCATCACCCATGTAGGGGCCATCGGAGCCGGCCAGGTTACCAAAGCCATCAATCAGATTGTGATCGCCGGAACCTATCTGACCATGGCCGAAGGACTGACGATTGGCATGAAAGCCGGACTCGATATGGAAAAAGTGCTGCAGGCCATCGGCGGCGGCGCCGCCAGCTCATGGGTTTTGCACAACCGAGGCCAAAATGTCATCAACAACACCTATCCGCTCGGGTTCCGTCTCAGCCTGCACCACAAAGACCTCAATATCGCCCTGGAGACGGCCCGTGAACTGGGCGCCACCCTGCCGGCCACGGCCCTGGCGGCCCAGATTGAAAACGGGCTGATTGAACGCGGCTTCGGTGATGATGATGTTTCCGCCATTGCCCGTGCCATCAGGGAGCAGTCGGGCCTGGACTAGCGCGTTACGGGTTGCGCGGTTAGATATTCTGACGTTCAGACCCCCAACGCGCAACAGTGAAAACCTGCATAAAATAGATAGAAATTCGAAAAACGAACTCTATGGTAAAAGGGAGATAGAAACGATGGAATTTGAGACCGCGTTTTCGATGGATACTTCCAGTATTAAATACGGCCCCGGCGTTACCCGGGAAGTGGGTTGGGATATGGAAGAACAGGGCGCGCGCCGCGTAATGGTCGTAACCGATCAGAATATGACAGAGAGCGAGGCGGTATCCGTCACCCTCGAATCATTGGGTAAACACGGTATCGACGCCGTGCTTTTCGACCAGGCCAGTGTGGAGCCGACGGATATCTCCTTTAAAGAAGCCATCAGATTTGCGGGAGACGGAAATTTTGACGGATTTGTGGCCGTCGGCGGCGGTTCCAGCATGGATACCGCCAAAGCGGCCAATCTCTATTCTACCTATCCGGCGGAACTTATGACCTACGTAAATCCGCCCATCGGCAAAGGCACTCCCATACCGGGCCCCTTGAAACCGCTTGTGGCGGTGCCCACCACAGCCGGCACCGGCAGCGAGACCACCGGTGTGGCCATTTTTGATTATTTAGAAATGAATGCCAAGACCGGCATCGCCCACCGCGCCCTGCGGCCGGTCAAAGGCCTGGTCGATCCCAACAACACACGCTCTTTGCCCAAAATGGTGGCCGCCTGCACCGGGCTGGACCAGTTGACCCACGCCCTGGAGGCGATGACGGCCTTACCCTACCACCAAAGACCGGCACCCGAGCACCCCAAAATGCGACCGGCCTACCAGGGTGCCAACCCCATCAGCGATATCTGGGCCTCGCGGGCCATTGAAATGATAGCCAAAAACCTGGTGCACGTCATCGAAGATCCGTCGGATGACATCGCGCGCGGTGAAATTCTGCTGGCCGCCACCTATGCCGGGATCGGATTCGGCAACGGCGGCGTTCATCTGGCTCACGGCATGTCCTATCCTGTATCGGGCACGGTTCGTGAGTATGTGCCCGAAGGCTACCCGCCCGGCCACCCGATCGTACCCCACGGCATGGCCGTCGTCCTGCATGCGCCGGCTGTGTTCAGGTTTACCGCTGCAGCTAACCCGGAGTTGCATTTACATGCCGCACAGCTGATGGGCGCGGACATCTCCGGCGCCCGTCCGGAAGAAGCGGGCGAAGTCCTTTCCAGAGCAGTGGTCGATTTGATGCGCAACGTCGGCATGCCCAACGGCCTGGCAGCTGTCGGATTTGGGCCCGAAGATGTCGACAAACTCGTTGAGGGAACCCTGCCCCAGCACCGGGTGACCAAACTGTCCCCGCGCCCGGCCAGCGCGGAAGATTTAAAGCAATTGTTCCTGGATTCGATGACGCTCTGGTAGGAAAACGGGCCTGGGGCCCGTTTTGGTTATTGGTTATTTAATTATTCGTTAACACTGCTGTCCAGCTAAAAATTCAAAAACCTCCGTAACCATTTAATATATGTCTAAACTTACAAAAATAGGTGGGATCAACTTGAAATTGGAGCCGATTAGGGGACGAGCCAATTAGGGGACGTCCGTGAAATTTGGACTTTTGGAACGGAAGTCTTCCAAGATACCGATTAAAATAAGGCCGGAAAGATGAGAAGCTATAAAATGTCCAAATGTCACGGACGTCCCCATTATCTCCCCTGGAGATATTACAGGTTTTAAAACTGAAAAAAGTACGATTAAAATCTGAGTTCTTTCCATGGCAAACCTGAGGCTTCAAAGGTTAACAAGCGATCAGAGGTGCGAATTGTTGCTTTACTATATGTCAGTTTTATTTTCTCTAAAGATTCACTTTTTCGAAGGTTAATTTCAGTAAAAGCCGTAGATTCTGCTGCTAAACCGAATGCTCGGCTGGATGTTATCACCACAGCAACATATCTTTCTACTTCCGCTGCAAGTAATTCATCGTGAATTGGAAGTAGGGTTTCAATAAATCGGTTGGAGGTTGCATCAAATCCGACTGCACGATCTTTGGTTACCAGCAATGCAATATAATCTGATAAGGACGCAACTCCTTTTCCTGTTTCGTCTAACCCCAGAGGCAATGCCTGCCAGGCATTTAAGGAAGTGGATATTACGAAAAAATGTTGATCAGTCAAAAATGCACCTAGATAACCCTTTGAGCCGCTCCATAGCACCTTCTCATTTGGTCGAAGATCATAGGTAATTGTCTTTCGCCCCTCGATAATAGCGATAATTTTACTTTTCGATTCTGCAATATCAATTAAATCTTCAATTTCTCCTTCGGCGTAGGATGATATGGTGGATGCAAAAATAGACAAGCAAATTACACTAATAAGAAATTTTCGACATCGTAACATTGCTCTTCTCCAGAAACAGTTAATTATTAATAGGAACATAACCAGACTAATAGCGTCTTCTCGCTTTTTAAGCGATTTGCCGACAGACGGTCCCAGGCGCCAGTATTTCACGCTGGCCATATCGAACAACAGGGGCCGCACCTTGGCGATATCAATTTTCCCGTCAGTCATGACACCATCATCCGCATATGTCTGAACCAGTTCACCGATAAAGATGTCATGGGTCTCAAAATCCAGCACATCGTGGAGCTTAAGCTCCATGTTTACCGGGCACCCGCGGATCATGGGTGCGGTTTCCAGATCACCGCAGAAAACTTCGAACAAAGTGGCTTTGTCCGCTTTCTTGCCGGTCATGATCCCGCAGTAATCCGTTTCCACCATCAGATCCTCTCACGGCAGGCAGATGCTGAAACTCCGGTTTTCTATTATACCGGCATTGGAATAGTGGACTTTACCAAGGCCGATGGAAAGATATTGGGGCGTTCCGTGATTCAAAATGCCCACGTGGGCAATGGTTAGAAAATTCGGTTTATTGTTGACCGTTACTCCCACTAAGGTGGTGGGCATTGGGTAAAGGGCATTAACCGGTCCGATTGGGTTCATATCGCCATTACTCCATTTTCTTGAACTGGATGTTATTAAGGCTGATTCTTCCAGAGAAGGATGTTTGCTGCCGTTGTCACAGCAACGTTTGTCCCTGGGCCAGATCCGGAGTAGCCAATTTTGATATACTCTCGACGGTCCCTGAGTCGAAAATGATTTCAGCAGCATTGGCGTTTTCCGTTACACGATCCCGGTTGCGTGTGCCGGGAATCGGGATGATGTCCTCGCCCTGATGAAGAAGCCACGCCAGTGAAAGTTGGGCGGCCGTGATGTCGAGTTCTTCAGCGAATTGTATCAGGGGTTCAAAGCGCTGTTTGTTGGCCGCCAGGTTCTCACCCTGGTAGCGGGGATTGTTGTTTCTAAAGTCATCGGCCCCGAGAGCGTCGATGGTGCCGGTTAAAAAACCGCCACCCAGCGGGGACCACGGAACCAGCGCGATGCCAAGCTCCCTCAGGGTCGGCAGCATTTCCGTTTCCACCTCCCGCCGCCAGAGGGAATACTCATATTGGACGACGGCGATGGGGTGAACCTTGTGGGCACGGCGAACCTGATCGGCTGTTACGTTGCTGAGCCCCAGGAAACGAACCTTGCCTTCGCGCACCGCCTCGGACATGGCACCCACCGTTTCCTCGATGGGCGTGGCCGGATCGGGATAGTGGGCGTACCACAGATCAATATGGGACATCCCCAGGCGGTTAAGGCTGTTTTCAAGGGACCGCCGCACGTAATTCGGCTGGCCGTTGATATTCAAGGAGAATCCCCAACCGGTCGGCACCTCCGTTCCGGTTTCGTCCGGATCGAAAACAATGCCGAATTTCGTTGCAATAAATGCCTCGCTACGCCGCCTGGCCACGGCCCGGCCGATCAGCTGTTCGTTGTGTCCATTGCCATAGGCGTCGGCGGTATCAATCATAGAGCACCCTTGATCAAGGGCATGCCGGATAACTTCAGCAGCATTTTCTTCATCCGTGGCACCATAATACCCTTCGAGGCCCATGGCACCGTATCCGATAGCGCCAACGGGGGGCCCCTGACTGCCAAGAATACGATGTGGTATCATTTTAATTCTCCCCTCTTTTGATAAGTTATGGTTTTAAGCGTGAGGATGACTGGAAAATAATGTCGAACCTTAGGCTTTCGATTTCCGATCTATCTCAAGCTTTTTCAGCTCTCTTCGCATAATCTTGCCGGTGGCGGTCATGGGCAGTTCGTTGACAAATTCGATTTCACGGGGGTATTCGTGGGCGGCCAGCCGGGTCTTGACGAAATTCTTGATATCCTCTGCGACCTCCGGTTGTGTGGCAGCATCCGGTTTGGGTACAATAAAGGCCTTTACGATTTCAGTGCGCACCTCGTCCGGGCTGCCGACCACGGCCACCATGGCCACAGCCGGGTGTTTCATCAGGCAGTCTTCGATTTCAGCCGGTCCGATGCGATAGCCCGCGCTGGTAATCACGTCGTCCTTGCGGCCGTTGAACCAGAAATACCCGTCGGCATCTTTTTTGGCATGATCCCCGGTTAAGAGCCAGTTGCCGATAAATTTTCTGCGGGTGCCGTCCGGGTTGCGCCAGTATTCCAGGAACATGACCGGGTCGGGTCGCTTGACGGCAATTTCCCCCACGGTTCCGGCTTTGACCGGTTGCCCCTGCCCATCAATCACCTCAACCACATGGCCCGGAATGGCCCGGCCCATGGATCCGGGCCGGATGTCCATGACCTCCGCACAACAGCCCACGATGAGATTGCACTCGGTTTGACCGTAAAACTCGTTGATGGTCACACCCATGACTTCCCGGCCCCAGTCGAGCAGTTCTTCGCCCAGGGTTTCACCTCCGCTGCCAATGCTGCGCATATGGCAGCTATGGCGGCTTTTAGGATCCGGCACCTGCCGCATCAACTTTAGGGCCGTGGGCGGCATAAAGGCATTGCGTACGTTGTATTTGGCAATCAGATGAAAGGCTTTTTCCGGATCAAACTTTTTAGCCCGATGGGCCAGAACCGGCATGCCGTGATGCCAGCTGGGAAACAGCACGTCGATCAACCCCCCGATCCAGGCCCAGTCTGCCGGGGTCCAGAACAGATCCTCTTTCCGGGGAAAGAAATTGTGGGGGAACTCGACCCCCGGCAGATGCCCCAGAAGGGTGCGGTGGGCATGCAGCGCGCCTTTGGGAGGGCCGGTGGTGCCGGAGGTGTAAATGATCAGGGCCGGATCATCGGCCCGGGTATTGACCGGTTCAAAGGCAGAAGATCCCTTTTCAATCAGATCCCAGAATCCGTGCACATTGTCATCCCTATTCCCACCGGTCACCAGGATAGTTTTCAAATCAGGGAGATTGTCCCGGATTTCCATAACCTTCGGCAAATTGGCCGCATCCGTGACAACGGCCCTGGCCGCGCTGTTGGCCAGGCGATATTCCAGGGCATCGGTGCCGAAAAGGGTAAAAAGCGGTATGGCAACCGCCCCGACCTTATAAGCCGCAATATGGCTGATAGCGGTCTCCGGGCATTGGGGCAGTAAAATCCCCAGTCGATCCCCGACGCCGATATTCGCGGCCTGCAGTCCGTTGGCCAGCTTGTTGGAAAGATTTTTCAAATCCCGGAAGGTATAACGGACCACCCGTCCGGATTCATCTTCATAGATCAGCGCCAGCCGTTTGCCCTGCTCGGCCCACTTGTCGCAGATATCGACGCCGATGTTATAAAACTCGGGGATCTGCCATTTAAACGAATGGTAAACCTCGTCGTATGTTTTGCCGGGTTTTAACATTTTATTCCTTCTCAACGCTCGAAATGCGGCGGGCACGGAGGCCCGCCCTACTAGTGTCTAAATTCCAAAGTATTGTATATTTTAGGACCCAGGGCCGGCTTAATTTAGGTTCCTACCACAAGCCCCCCATCCACCCGCAGGACGTCGCCCGAGATAAAACTGGCCTCATCAGACGCCAAAAACAGATAGGCGTTGGCAATGTCCTGCGGTTGTCCCATACGGCCCAGGGGCGTGCGTTTTTTCATGCTGTCCAGGATGGTATCGGGCATCGCTGAGATGATATCGGTGGCCGTAAACCCCGGTGCCACCGCGTTGACCCGGATGTTGTGGCGGCCCAGTTCCCGGGCCCAAACCTTGGTCATACCGATGACGCCGGCTTTGGTGGCGATGTAGTTGGTTTGTCCCAGATTCCCGTCCAAACCGACAATAGAGGACGCGTTGAGGATCACACCGCCGTTCTGCCGGATCATGGCCGGCACCACTGCCTGGGTGCAGTTAAACACCCCCTTGAGGTTGATTGCCACCACCAGATCAAAATCATCTTCCGGCATCTGACGGATGAGTTCACCCTCTTTGAATTTAACCAGCAGACTGTCACGCACAATACCGGCATTGTTGACCAGAACGTCGATTCGCCCGTATTTTTCCAAAACACTTTTAACCCAGCTGTCCACCGACCCACGGTCGGTAACATCCACCCGAAAAAAGGCGCCATCCGGACCTAATTGCTTGAGTGTTTTTTCGCCGCTCTGTGTATCCACATCGCAGATGACCACCGAAGCTCCTTCTTCTGCGAACCGGATAGCAGTGGCCTTGCCGATTCCTGCTGCCCCTCCGGTAACCAGGGCGACTTTGTTTTTCAGACGCATTTATGACCCTTTCTTTATTTTCTTTATCCTGACACGGGTGCACACGTTAGGTATTTTATCGGTTGATTCTACCTTTGTCCATGGATAAAATCCCCCCTGGATCCCCCTTTAAAAACTCCCGGATAACCTCGTCCCTGGCCGCATGGGGCTGGAAAACAATGCCGTAATGATTCATGCCTTCGACGTCAAATCTGCCGGCATGCGGAATTTCACGGGTCATCCTGTCGATGACTTCTGCCGGTAAAAGGATATCGTCCTGGCTCAGTAATCCGTTGGGTGCGCGCAGAATGAGGACGTCACATTTTAGTCTGGGATAATAGGGGGCGCAATCGACTTTTTTTATGTTTTCGGCTTCCTCCTTGATGTGGGCCGGGGTGATGTTGGTTCGCACACCTCCCTCAACCGCTTCGATTTCGTATCGGTAATAGGTTTCGGTAACCGCAGACCAGGGTTGGATATAGGGGGCGGCGCTCATTTTTTCCAGATACGCCTCGGCGGAGGAGAAAACCTGTCCCAGCCGGTCCAGGGCCGGCTTTATTCCGACAAACACTTTTTCCATTTGATCTTGCGATAAATCCCCGCCGCCGTCGACCAGAATGAGGCGGTCAACCCGATCCGGATATTCAGCCGCAAAGGCCAGCCCGATAAAAGCCCCCAATGAATGCCCCATGATCACGGCGCGGTCAAGGCCCAGGTCATCTAAAAGGCAACTAATGTCCTGCAAATGATACGCGAGGGCATACCCCCGGGATGGCTTGTCCGACTGGCCCCTGCCCCGCAGGTCCATTGCAATCACACGGTACTCCGGTGCCAGGGCCTCCGCCAGCGTATCCCAGCAGCGGCAGTTGGCCGTAATCCCATGGATACAGAGAATCGGCTTGCCCGCACCTTCCCATACCGCCAGATTGATTTCGATTCCATTTCCCTTTACTTTTTTCATTATCGGCTCAGGCATGAATTTTCTCCTTTTATTTCTTTTGTCGTGACGATTGGCAGGCGCAGCGGGTCTCAGACGTCATCAAATTTGGGAGCCATTCATCTAACATTTATTATCACCCAAAGAATCTATTTTCTCCTGGCAGCGTAATCGCGTACGGAACCAATGACCCCTTTGGGGAAAAATATGACGACCAATATAAAGAGAATTCCGAAGAGAAGAAGCCACCGTTCCAGAAGGCTATGCAGAAAAGTTGCCCGGGGAACGAATTCCTGGGCTATATTTTGAAGATCGGGCAGAAAGGTTTGGGTAATCAGCAAAAAGGCAGCACCCACGAATCCACCGTACAGGGTGCCCATTCCTCCTATGATGACCATGAGAAGCACATTGAGCATAATGGCCATGACTTCTAAGCTGGACTCCGGGTTTACATAGCCTACCCACATGGCATACAATCCGCCAATCAGTGTCGCCAGTAGGCACCCGAAAGTAATGGAAATGGTCTGAAATATAAACGTCTTGTAGCCCAGGGCAACCGCACGCTGTTCGTTATCGCGGATTGCCTGCAGCACCCGACCCAGCGGAGAATGGCTGAATCTGAGCATCATCAGAAACAGGGCCAGACAGGAAAACAGTATAAAGTAGTAGGTTATCATCCGGCCGGTGATGTCAATACCCATAAATTCGCCCATATTAAAGGCCACCGAAAAAATACCGGGCATGGTGATGCTGATGCCGTCTTCTCCACCCGAAAAATGGCTGAGCTTGTTCGCCAGCACAATGGCCAGCTCCGCAAGGGCCAGAGTAACCATCGCAAAGAAGATCGCCTTGACGCGCAGAGAGATAAAGCTTATCAGAAGTGCAAGGGCGACGGCAACCAGCGCTGCCAATAATAAAGCGAGAGCCAAATTGAGGTAGGTCGGGCTGCCGTATTTTTCCAGCAGAAACGCCACGCAATATGCCCCAATACCGAAAAACATACCGTGACCGAAAGACAGGATGCCTGTATAGCCCAGTAAAATATCAAAACTGGCCACCAGTGCGGCAAAGATCACAATCTTGATCGCCAGGTCAACGGTTTTATACGATGGAAATAAAAAGGGGATCAGTAAGAAAAGGCCGAAAACCCCCAGCTTGAGGAAAGAACTGCCGCTGGTAAACCGTTGCCTTTTCTCACTGTAACGAACAATCTGTACCGGTGTTAGGTCGGTCACGCTTTAATCCTTTTAAGCCTGAGTCATAAATTTTCAGCCATTCGTCAGCTGATGGTTATTGGTAGTGAAGGTGTCAGGTGTCAGTGTTCAGTGATTGGTGTCCCCCTGACACCTGTAACCCGACAGCTGAAACCTTGATTACCTATTTTCCGGCCGCAAACAGGCCGGTTGGCCGAATAAGCAGAATGGCGATCATGATTATAATGTTGACCCCCGCGGCCGCCCAGGGGACCAGATAGGCGACATAATTGTAAGCTAGTCCCACAATTAGGGCACCCACCAGCGAGCCGGTCACACTTCCCAATCCCCCGATAATCACCACAATAAATGCAAAAAGCAGATAGGTTGATCCCATATCGGGATATACCTGCAGGCTGAAGATACTCATCGACAGCCCGCCCAGGGCCGCCAGGGCAGCCCCGACCGCAAATACGCCGGTGAACAATAAAAAAATATTATGCCCCATGGCCTGGACCATCTCGATATTTTCCACCCCCGCCCGCACGATGGTACCTATTTTGGTCTTTTTTAAAATGAGCTGGATGAGGGCATAAACGGTAATTCCAATTAAGATGCATATGATCCGGTAACGGGCGATGATGACATCAAGGATGTCCCAATTGCCCCTGAACGTCAGGGGCACGCTCATGACTTCATCGTTCGGTCCCCAGAATACGCGGATCAACTCGACCAGCACAATGGTGACGCCGAATGTAATCAGGATCTGAAATAGATGGTTTCCATAGACCCGCCGAACGATGGCTCTCTCGAGAATGACTCCCAGGATCGCAACCGCCACCATGGCCGCGAAAATAGCGATCAGAAATACACCGAAGTTTTGAACAAACGAATCGGCTTCGACCCATTTTCGCAGCCACCCGAATACACTGAAGCCAACATAGGCCCCCCATGCAAACAGGGCCCCATGGGCGAAATTTAAAACATCCATCAGGCCGAAGATAATGCTGACACCGGAGGCTACCAAAAAAAGGAGCATCCCCATGGCCAGACCGGCAATGGTGAGTGTCAGATAGGTTTTAACCGGTATTCCCAGCAGCGGCAGCAGCAATAGTATAGCTGCTCCGACAACGATGGCGAGCTCGGTGCTCCAGCGTTTAACTTTTATGGGCGACATATACGTCCCTCGTATGAGGCTCCGCCTGGCCGGAGCCGTGAATCACGCTAAAGGCGTGATTCTAAGACATATGAACGTCGAACATCGAACATCCAACATCGAACGTCCAATTATGATGGCGCTGCGCTTGATCTATTTTCAAAAAAGTGAACCACAGAATCCACCAGAAGCGGACAAGTTTCGAAGGGTAGATTCCTTTTATTCAGCATTTTATTAAAATGATAGAATACCTTATTCGATGTTGAACGTTCAATGTTCGATGTTCGATGTTAATTTTTTAGATCCCCAGATACCTGCTTTTCAGCTCATTATCATCGACGAGCTCTGACATATGGCCGTTGTGAACGGCCATCCCGTCATCCAGGATATAGAAGTGGTCACCGACGCAGCTGGCCATATAAAAATTCTGCTCAACTAAAACGACAACGCTGTGCTTTTTAATTTGATTAATGGCTTCAATCAGGGCGTCAACTATAATCGGTGCCAGGCCTTTAGACGGCTCATCGATAAGCAGCAAGGATGTTTCATTGACGATGGCCCGGGCAATGGCAAGCATTTGTTTTTGTCCACCGCTCAGGATTCCGGCCTGGGCTCTCCAGAAGTTTTTGAGATCCCTGAACATATCCAGGGTTCGCTCCAGCCTCTGGCCCGTGTCCTCGTCTTCAACCAGCATGGCCACCCGCATGTTTTCTTCCACCGTAAGGTTGGCAAATATCCCCATATCTTCAGGTACAAAACCAAGCCCCAGGCGCGCAATTTGATAGGGTTTTTTGTTCTGGATCTCCTGGCCGTTGAATATGATTTTTCCCCGGGAGGCCGGCAAAAGCCCCATCACGGTCCGCAGGGTCGTACTCTTGCCCGCGCCGTTGCGGCCGATAAGGACGGTGACCGCATCGGCTCCGGCCTCAAAAGAAAGCCCCTGAAGGATATGGTGGTGTCCGATAAAGGTATGGGCGTCTTCAACCTTTAAAATAGCTTCATTCAAGTTTGGCTCCTCCGCCAAGATAGGCCTCCTGAACTTCCTTGCTGCGATGTATGGCATCCGGATCGCCATCGGCAATCAGCCTTCCGTCCTGAAGGACCGCAATGGTATCCGACAGGGCCAAAATCATGTCCATTTTGTGTTCTACCAGCAAAATGGTCCGGTCCCTTGCGGATTTGACTTTTTCGAGAACTTCTAAAATGGCCGGAACTTCTTCCTGTGACATGCCGGCCGTCGGTTCGTCCAGAAAAAGGACCTTGGGTTCCAGCGCCATCAGAATGGCCAATTCCAGTTTGCGCTGTTCCCCGTGGGTCAAGGAACTGGCCGGGTCCGCCCACTTGTCATTCAAAAGCATCTCCTGGAGAAAGGCATAGGCTTCATCTTCGGTTTCTGAGAAATGAAGATAATTGCGCCAGAAATTAAGCCCGAAACCTTTGCGGGACTGGATGGCAACTCTAACGTTTTCCAGAACACTTAGAACCGGAAATATATTCGTCAACTGAAAAGACCGCCCCATACCCAGGCGCGTTCGCATGGCGGAACCCAGATCGGTAATATCCCGCCCTTTAAAGAATACTTGGCCCTCGGTGGGTTTGTATTGACCGGTCAGCAGGTTGAAAAATGTGGTTTTCCCGGCCCCGTTAGGACCGATGATGGATTTTAAGGTGAAGGGTTCAACCTGCAGGCTGACATGATCAACCGCCACATGCCCGCCAAAGCGGATGGTCAGATTCCTGGTTTCGATGATGGGTTTTGTCTTTTTGTCGTCCATACCTGGACCGAAATATTTTAAAAATCTGATACTTCAATTGATATATTTGTGGGAGGGGCTTTCCAGCCGCGATCGGTTCTGCCGGTGTAAGAGCAAATCGCGGCTGGAAAGCCCCTCCCACCATCAAACAAACACATAGGGTTCTCAAGTTGCCCCCTATGCGCCTGCGCTGGAGTGATGGACTGCAGGCATGACGTGCGAAGATTAATGGTCGCTTATCAGCAATATGGAAGGGACTACACTAGACAATCGGAAACACTGGGCGTAAAGATCGACCGGGTTTCAGATTGTCTAGCTGGATTAAAATATTGCCCAATCCCTTACTTGTTCATAATAGGCGGAGCCGTCTCATCCATTGTAAGTTCCCTGGTAAGCCGGGGGATCGCCCATGCCACATCCGGTTTGACATCGAGTTCAAAGGCAAACATGGACTGCAGGGCCTGATGATCTTCTTTGCGAAATTTCATCATCCCTTTGGGGGTCATAAATTCCAGGCCCTCCATCGCGGCAATCAGTTTTTCGGTGTCGGTGCCGCCGGCCGTGGTGATGGCCTGCACCACGGCACTGGCGGCCGCAAAACCACCGCAGGTAAAAAAGTCCGGCGGCTCATTAAAGCGTTTATAGTGTTCTTTCACCAGCCAATCATTGACCGGGTTCTGGGGATTTTCATAGTAATAGTAGATCGAGCCTTTCATGCCTTTCAAAGGCTTCATCATCTTTAAGGCCGCGAGAACATTACCGCCGCTGGCGATCTCGATGCCGTATTTATCCAGCCCGGCATCGATCAACTGAGCCATGGGCCCCCCTTTTCCGGCCCAGATGACCCAAACATATTTAGGGGCGGGTTTGTCCTTCAAGGCTTCGATAATCCTTTGGATCGGGGCTGTAAAATCGGTGCCCTTGGGGTCACTGTATTCTTCATGCACGACTTTGGCGCCCAGCTTTTCGGCCGCCTGCTTGTAGGCCGCGATACCGTCCCGGCCAAAGGCATAGTCCTGCCCGATGCAGGCAATGCTGACGCCCGGCTTGGAGATGGCGACGGCATTGGAAATGGCGTCCTGGCTGGAATTGCGGCCCGTGCGGAATATATACCGGTTCCAGTTTTTGCCTGTGATCGAATCGGCCACGGCCGGTTCCACGATCAGGATCTTTTTAAACTGCTGGGCCACAGGCAATACCGCCAGAGCGACGCCGCTGCTGGTGGGCCCGACTGCCAGATCGACCTTGTCATCGCTATAAAGCTTGGTCAAAAGCATCTTGGCCCTCGCGGCTTTAAGCTGCGTGTCCTCGACGAAGAGCTCTACATCCCTGCCATTGATCTTATTGGAACCCTGGGTGAAGTATTCAAGGCCCATTTTAAAACCGGTCACCTCCGCCTTGCCGTAAATCTCATAGGGGCCGCTGAGCCCCTGAATGATGCCAATCTTGATGGGGTCTGCTGCCAGTGCCGGTGCCACCATCAAGCCGGCGGCCAGCAAAACCAGAACAAGCCAGTTTAACCTTCGTATACCGATCATGCGATTACCTCCTTTGGGGTTGGGTGTTGGAAATCATGGGCTTTCATTCTTACTATCCGCTAATTCTTCTTCAAATTTCCTGAAGAAGTCGTCTTTTTCTTTCCAGTCGGCCCCAAACTGCCTCTCAAAATAATCACCCAGTTTGTCCAGCAGGTTCTTCCAGACCATCTTTTTGCTGCCGGTGACCACATCCGCCAGATAGGTGTCCAGATCCGCCATCATTTCTTTGGGGAGAAACGACACGGCGCCGAGCTGGATGGACTCTTTCAAGGCCTCGGGTGTCAATGCGTGGGCGGTGAGCATAACCGTGGGGAATCCCTTGGAAACGGATTTTTTAAGCAGTT
>Ga0209536_100007928_pt1 | contig 16034 bp, 15 predicted proteins | sample DeeMarSeWOR28_12_FD_187461 | JGI IMG/M metagenome (GOLD analysis project Ga0209536, IMG submission 187461) | Marine sediment microbial communities from White Oak River estuary, North Carolina - WOR-2-8_12 (SPAdes) (version 2) | ecosystem: Environmental > Aquatic > Marine > Intertidal zone >...
GGTACTCCCCAGGATCAAAGATCCCGGATAGCTCCCCAGGTAAATCGGGCAGTGTATGTTTCAGATTCAGGGTATCCAGGATCCGTTCCAGCAGGTACCCGAAAAGGAGCACCCCAATGATGATTACAAATACAGTGTTATACATGAACTACCTCCTCAAAATGTCAATCGTTTCTCTGCCGGAATCCTTTATTTACTCGATCTGCTGAAGGATCTCCTGCCGGTTCAATATCCGTGTCTCCAACTCTTCCCTGTAGGTGCTGATGACCTCCAGGGTATCATACTGAACTGCCATTCCAGCCAGAAGGTAAGCTGAATCCAGCTGATCCTCAAGCTCATAATATATGGCCATATTGTGGTACGCCCTGGAGACCACGGTACTGTCCGGTGAATGAACCAGTGCCTCCCAGATATCGTATGCCGATTCCCAATCCCCCTGGTCGGTGAACCTGGATGCTTTCCTGAGGGAATCATTCTTGCCTCTGAACAGCATTCTGGATGCATATTTCCATACCGGGACAAGGTAACGGCCATATTTTCTCCCGCTCTGGAGCGATAGTTCCCTGACCATCCCCGGGGCACTTGGAATGGGTTTAAACATTCCTTCCAGCACATCGGTGAAATAGAGCGTATCGATGGTCTTATACGTATCAAATGGGCGGGGACGCTCCGGCAGATAGATATTCCAGTGTATCTCGTTGGAGACAATGAAATAATGCAGCCAAATATCCTCGGCTGAGTTCGCACCATCGAAACTGGTATTCTGGTCCAGGTTGACGCTGTAGTATTCCAGGCTGACAATGGCATCGCCTCCATACTTCCGGCACAGTTCAGCCACTTCGCGCTTGGTCAGAAACATATCGGTCAAAGCGGTGGTGTCGGATCTCTTCTCATTGATGAACTGCGGGTCTTTGAATCTTTCGATGGGCGATTGCTGAAACATTTCATAGACCCCCCTGAGCAGGTTATAGGAAATGATGGTATCAAGTATGAATAGTCCTTCTTCGGTCAGTCCCTCAATATCCTCCTTGTCGAAAACATCTTTCGTGACCGGGGCACGGTCCATGAGGATCAGCTTCTGAACATGATCCGGGAAACTTACATTGGCCGGCTCCAGCACTTCAAACTCAACCACACTGTAGGTACCGGCACACCCATTCAGCAACAGGAATACCTGCAGGATCCATATAATTCTCCAGTATCGGTTTCTCAACTCAACTGTGATTTATCCTTACTTTCACCTTTTACCTTTTACCTAATTTCACCTTTAACCTTTTCCCTTTCAAATAGTTTACGATGACATTCCTCCACAAACCTGCAGCGTCTGGCCTGTCATGTAAGAGGAGAGATCCGATGCAAGAAACAGGGTGACATTGGCCACATCTTCCGGCTGCCCGCCCCTTTTCAATGGGATGGTCTTGATCCACTCTTCCTTCACATTGTCGGCAAGTTTATCGGTCATGTCAGTAATGATAAATCCCGGGGCGATCGCATTGCACCGGACACTCCTGGATCCGAGTTCCTTGGCCACCGATTTGGTGAATCCGAGTATGCCTGCCTTTGATGCCGAGTAATTGGCCTGACCGGCGTTCCCGTTGACCCCCACCACCGAACTCATGTTGATGATCGATCCGGTGCGCGCTTTAAGCATATATTTCTGCACCGCCTTGGTGAAATTGAAAACCGATTTAAGGTTGACTTTCATCACCAGGTCCCACATCTCCTCATCCATCCTCATTAACAGGGTATCCCTGGTAATCCCGGCATTATTAACCAGCACATCCACCTTCCCGAATTCCTCCACAATCTGATCCACCACCTGATGTGTCTGTTCATAGTCACTGGCATCACTGACATATCCTTTCCCTTTAACGCCCAATGCATTCAACTCCTTTTCAAGCGACTCCATGTTGTCGTCCCTTGATAAATCTGTGAAAGCCACATCGGCGCCCTCCTGTGCGAAGCGGATGGCTATCATCCGGCCTATTCCCCGGGCGGCTCCCGTAACAATGGCTACTTTTCCTTTGATTAGATCCATATGATTTGGTTTTGAAAAATGATGACGATGCAAATAAATAAAAAAAAAGGTTCAATTAAAACAGGTATGAATCAAGCTGTTTGGCTACCTCTCCGGCAGGGCCCTGAAGATAAAGGTCTGTCAGACCGTAGGTATAACCCGAAGGTTTCGGGTTGATCTCGATCACCCTGGCACCATTCGATTTCGCTATGGAAGGCAGCATTCCAGCCGGCATCACCTCACCCGTGGTTCCGATGATGATCAGAACATCCGCCATGGTGACTTCCTCCACAGATCTTTTTGCGGCGGCTGGCGGGATGCCCTCACCGAAAAATACAAAATCGGGTTTCAGTACCTGCTGGTCCTCCGCGCACCTGGGAGGCAGTGGATCGAGCGACACATCCGATATTCCGTACCGCTCGCCGCACAGGTTGCAGATCAGCCACTGCGAGTTCCCATGATATTCTATTACTTCGGAATTCCCGGCCTTCTGGTGCATGTTATCGATGTTCTGCGTGATCACAGCCTTCAACATTCCCTTCCGTTCCAGCCGGGCCAGAAAATTGTGAGCCTCATTGGGTTCGGCGTCATGAAAATAGGCGAAGAACAACTCCGATATCACAGACCACGATTCGTCCGGGTTGGAAGTGAAATAGTCAATATCCAGTGCGGTAGGATCGTACCTGGACCAGATCCCCCCTTTTCCCCTGAAAGGCGGAATGCCGCTTTCAACCGATATACCTGCTCCCGTAAATGCTATCAGGTGGCTGGCATTGGCAATCAGACCTGCAGCTTCGATGATTTCTCTGTCACTGCCAACCATAAGCGCAGGTGTTAGGTTTGATCCACCAGCTCTGCCATTTTCTGCCCGATTTCAGCTGGCGAAACAACCACGGAAATACCGCACTCTTCCATGATTTTCATTTTGGCAGCAGCCGTATCCGCTTTTCCACCAATAATTGCTCCTGCATGGCCCATTCTTCTTCCCTTTGGTGCGGTTTGCCCGGCAATGAACCCAACCACAGGCTTGGTTCCGTGGTCCCGGATCCAGTAGGCGGCCTCGGCTTCCATGTTCCCGCCGATCTCCCCGATCATGATGATCCCTTTGGTCTGATCATCCTCCATCAGAAGTTTGATGGCGTCCAGTGTGGTGGTGCCAATGATGGGATCCCCCCCGATTCCGATACAGGTCGATTGTCCGAGACCTGTTTTTGTAATCTGGTCCACCGCTTCATAGGTGAGCGTCCCCGATCGGGATACAATGCCGATGACACCCTTCTCATGAATAAAGCCGGGCATAATACCCACCTTGGCCTCACCCGGTGTAATGACACCCGGACAGTTGGGACCGACCAACCGGGTATACCGGTCCTTCAGGTACTCCTTTACCCGGATCATATCGGACGTTGGAATTCCCTCGGTGATACAGACCACCAGCTTCAGTCCGGCATCGGCAGCTTCCATAATGGCGTCGGCTGCAAAAGCAGGGGGCACAAAAATAACAGAAGTGTCTGCTCCGGTCTCTTCCACTGCCTCCCGCACACTGTTAAAAACTGGTTTTCCCAGGTGCTCCTGCCCTCCTTTTCCCGGAGTGACCCCGCCCACCAGGTTGGTTCCATAATTAAGCATCAGCTCGGCATGAAATGTGCCCTCGCTTCCGGTGAATCCCTGAACGATTACTTTGGAATCCTTATTTAACAATACACTCATGAAAATCGGTTGGTTTGTGACAGCTAAATGAATCCCAAATGTAATTAAAATATTCTTACATTTAAACATGGAAGCAATCCTCTACATTGGCATCTCACAGACCCTTTTTGCAGGGATCCTGATCGCCCTGAAGAAGCCGAGGATGCTTGCCAATCAGGTACTGGCAGCCTGGTTGCTGATCATCTGTTCAGAGATGATCATTGTGCTGATCAACGAGACCCTGGTTGAACTCTACCCCATCAAGATCCTGCCCTATCTTTACGGGCCCCTGTTGTTGCTTTATGCCGAATGGATGACCTCTGAGAAGGCACAATTCAATCCCAGGTACCTCTGGCACTTTTCCCCCTTTTTTATTTTTCTGATCGCATCGCTTGTTTTCATAGATGAAAGGGTGATGCACGGCACCGACGGATTCCTGGTGAGGGACAAATTCATACCCTTCCGCATCATTTACGGAGTTACCTTTGCGCTATCTATCACCGCTTATTCCATGGCGACATTTGTGGTGATATACAGGCACCAAAAGAGGCTGAAAGAGTTGCTGAGCTACTCTTCAGGCAAGGTCACACTTCAATGGCTGCTTGGTCTTTCGATTACTTTCTATACCGGATATGCCGTGATGTTTATTTTCGGAGGGATCGACATATTGACGGATTTCCTCAATTTTGATCCCTATGAGATCTCATTCATCGGGTTGACCATACTCACATTCCTTTTCGGGGTTTTCGGGTTTAACCAGCCCAGCATCTTCGGAGAGGTGGTTCCCTTTCGATCGAACAGCGGTGAGGAGAACAACAATGGGAATTCAGAACCGAGGAAATACATGCGTTCGGGACTCAAGCAAAAAGACGTTGCCCAATACATCAGGCAACTGGAAAAACACATGGACGAATCGAAACCCTTCCTGGACCGGGAACTATCGATCTACGATCTTTCCAAGCAACTCGGTATTCCCAGGCATTTCCTTTCGGAAGTGATCAATGAACACCTGGGGAAGAATTTTTATAACCTGGTCAATGATTACAGGGTGGAAGAAGTGAAGCGAAGGCTGGAGGATCCCAGATACAAACAGCTGACCATCCTTGCAATTGCATATGATTCCGGATTCAATGCCAAATCGAGTTTCAATACCATATTCAAGGAGAAAACCGGCATGACCCCAAGCGAGTATCAGAAAGAGGTTACCTCCAGAAATTCCTGATTGATCTGCCAAGCACGGCCCTGATAATTCTCAGGTTGATCTTCCTGTATGGGGGGTACTTCAGGAACAGGTCGAACCAGAAAGGCTTGACGAGCATGGTTTTCTGATGTGAAAAAGCCTCAAAACCTGCCCTGCCGTGATACCTCCCCATTCCTGATTCCCCCATTCAACCAAACGGGGTGTTCATGTTGATGAATTGCAGTACCACATCGTTCACCATTCCTCCTCCTGAAGGCACTTCACGGAGTATGCGCCTGGCCTGGCCCACATCCTTTGAAAATATATAGAGGGCAACCGGAGCCGGCTTCATGACGATGCGCCCCACCCTGCTGCTACCGGTGAAAAATATCTTATCAAATTTCTCCTTCAGCAACACGGTGGTCTCCTCCACCCCTCCCTCCACCACATGGAACAGTTCCTTCAGAAATTTTTTATTGATCAGGGAAGCCAGGGCAGCAGAAGCGTTGGATGTTACTTCACTCGGTTTCAGGATAACCGTATTTCCGGCAGCCAGGGCCGTAGCAGTCGGGACAAGTGAGAGCATATTAGGATAGTTCCAGGGACCGATCACCAGTGCCACCCCGAATGGAACAGGTACCACACGCGAACTGGCCGGAAAATTGACAAGGTTGGTCCTGATGTACCTCGGTTTCGACTATCTTCTCAGGTTCCGGATGGAGCGGTTAATCTCGCCGAATGGAAGACTTATCTCATTTTCCACCGTGGTATGGTACGATTTTCTGAAATCCTTGTAAATGGCATCGGCCAGGTACTTCTCATTGTCCAGAAGCAGATCATGAAGTATTCGCAGGTGATTGATCCGGGTTTTCAATGGCAATGTATGCCCGTCAAGGAAATAATTGCGCTGGGATTCAACGATTTCGTTCATGGGATTAAAAACAGCAATTAGTGCGTCAGGTGGTTCAGGCTTGTCAGTCTGAACCAGTCACGGGCTGTGAAAAGGTTCAATCCGCCGCAGGTGGACGATCTGAGGGTGCACGATACATACATTCGTATTAAAGTTCATAGACATCATGAGGAATATGTGGAGAGCCGGATTGTTCCCGGCAGTGTTGATATGTCTGGGAACTGCCGCAACCCCGCAGAGTCTGTTTGAATCCTCCCAACAAGGGTACCATGAGAATGAAGTAGTTAGCAACCACTTTACCCTGGGAGGATTCATTCGTACTGCCGGTTATGTGGCCACCCGTCCGGAGAATTCAAAGTATCATTTTCAGAGCATATACGGCCAGGCATCGCTGTTGATGGATGCCCAGGCAGGAACATGGGCCGCTGCCAGAGCGGATATCCGGTTCCGGGCCGGTTATGAGTTCGATGAGAATGTAACTGAATGGTTGATCAGGGAAGCCTATGTGGATCTCTCCGGCCCCATAGCCGGAATCAGGATGGGCAAGATGATCTCACCCTGGGGAAGAGGAACCGTTTACAATCCCACAGATAAGATCACCCCCATGGACCCTACCCGCAGGTCTCCCGATGAAGATGACCTGCTTCTTGGATCCTGGGGGATCCGGGGACACCTGAACCTGGGATCCCATGTTTCCGTATCATCTGTCTGGAAACCGCTTTACCAATCCAGTGTCCTGCTGATCGATCCCGTTCCCATGCCCGGCTATGTCAGATTCACGGATCCCTGGGAGCCGGGTACCAACCTGTCTGAAAGCAGCTACGGAATCAACATTGACCTTCATCATCCCATCATCGATGCAGGAATGTACTGGTTCTCCGGATACAATCCCTGGCCCGGGATCAGGGTGGACTCCTTCAGGCTGGATCCAGGTTCCATGCAACCTGGATTGCTACAGCTCCAGGAGCGACCCTACCGGACCAGGATGGCAGGGCTGGACTTCTCCCTGCCGATGGGTTCATGGATCATCCGGGCCGAAGGGGCCTGGCAGGACCCTTCCGGAAACCGGACCGAAAGTGAGTATGTACCTTTCCCGGAACTGGCCTTCACAATCGAATTGGAGCGGTCCCTGGGCAACCTGGACCTTGTGGCCGGTTACTACGGGAAACATATCCTGGAGTATGAAGAACCGGTGTTCCCCCCTTCCCTTTCCCCGGATGCGGAACAGATGCAGGTTATGATCAACGGATCGGGGCCCTTTACAGCTTCTATGCTTGAAGAGCTGGTCAAAAACCAGATCGCTTCTTTCAACCGCCTCTACAATTACCAGCTGGAGGCCAATTATCACAGTGCATTTGCAGTGATCAGCGGTCAATTCTTCCACAATACAGTGGAATGCACCCTGCCATTGATATTCAACCTTACCACCCGGGAGTGGATCGTACAACCCGGGATCACCTATCTGCCCGCAGACGGGGTGGAAATTTCTGTTGGATTCAGCGGAATGTACGGTCCCCAGGAATCGCTTTACGACCTGGTGGGGCCTGTTCTCAATGCGGGGTATGTGACCCTTAAAATATTACTCTAACTCGTTGTCATAAAGATAGAATGGAGCATAAAATCATCAAATACCGTTACTGGATCATCGCCATTTCCATCATCCTTACTGTCGGAGCTTCCACCATGCTTTTTCGCCTGGAGGTAGATCCCAATCTGAAGAATTACTTTCCGAAGAACATGACCTCCATGGTCAATACGGACAGGATCGAAGAGGTCTTCGGTAACCAGGATATGGTGATCGTCATTTTTAAGTGTGAGGATATTCTGAGTGAAGCCACACTCAGGAGGATGAAAAAGGTGGAAAAGGAACTCAAACAGTGCGATGGGGTCAGAAAGACCACCTCCATGTTTGGTTCCAACCGGATTTACGGGGAAGAGGGGGTCATGTATGTGGAGCCCACGGTGGATCGCATACCGGGCAGCGCGGAGGAGCGGGAGAATCTGAGAAAACTGATCAGGGAAAATGACCTGGTGTACAAAGTGGTGGTATCGGATGATTTCCGTTCCTCTGCCATCATACTTATGTTGGATCAGGAGGTGGATGAGGAGCAGCTGTTCACCCGTATCCATCAAACATTGGAGGGGCATCCCGGAAATGAAGAGGTATATTTCGGCGGATTGCCCTACCTCCGGCAGGCCATCGACAAAGATGTGAAAAGGGACGGAGTGATCCTGATCCCCATTGCCCTGCTTCTGATGCTTGTTTTTCTTTTTCTGGTGTTCAGGGAATGGCGTGGTGTCTGGTTACCGTTCCTTGTGGTAGTAATGGCCGGACTTATCTCGGTTTCACTGATTCCCATGCTTGGATGGAAATTCTATGTGATCACCATCCTGGTCCCCATCATGCTCATCGCTATTGCCAACGATTACGGTATACACATGATCGCACGCTACCAGGAATTGAACGCAAGGAGCAACAATGAATCCATGAAGGAGCTGGCCAGGAAAATCACCAGATCCCTCAGGAAACCCATCTTTTTTACCGGTCTGACCACCATAGCAGGGATCTCTGCCCTGCTGGCCCACAGCATGATCCCGGCCAGGCAGATGGCACTGGTCACCGGAATCGGCATCCTGCTGGCCATTCATTTCAGCCTGGTGCTTTTGCCTGCGCTGCTCTCCATGCTGCCCAGATCGGCTCCCCACCCTGCTCTGTCAGCAAAAGGATTTTCAGATCCCTTCACTCCCCTGGGACGTTATGCCACTTTTGTGGTCAGCAAATCACGCATCATCCTGCCGGCTACGCTCACTATTGCGCTGCTTATTGCATCCGGCATCATCTTTCTACAGGTGGATTCCAACGAGGAGAACTTTTTTCCGGAAAAGCATGCAGTGAAGAAAGCTTCCCGGATCATCAATAACAAATTCGGAGGATCGGAAAACATCTCCATCCTGTTCAGCGGGGACATGCTCGATCCGGCAGTACTGGAGCGGATGGAATATTACCAGGAGGAGATGAAGAAGCTGGAAGAGGTGGACCTGACCATGGCATTTTCAGGGGTGGTTCGGGAAATCAGCAAAGCCCTCAATGACCCGGGAGATCCCTGGTACGACAGGATCCCTCCGGACAGGAACGCTGTGGCCCAATACATTGAGCTGTACAACATGAGCGGTGATCCGGGCGAGCTGGAACAACTGGTGGATTTTAATTATGAAAATGCCCACCTGATTATCCGGATCAATAATACCAATAACAAAGTGGTGAACGGTCTGCTGGAAAAGTTGGAAACACTGACCGAAGCTGATCCGGCAGTAAAGGCCATCGGAGGATACGGGTATGTAAGGGCCGAACTGGCCAATAAAGTACTGGTCGGAACCTTCTCCTCCCTGGGAATTGCCCTGGTCCTGATCTATCTCCTGGTTAGTCTGATTTTTAAATCCCCCAGGGCCGGATTACTGGGGATCGTTCCCCTTTTCGTTTCAGTATTGATTCTCTTTGGCCTGATGGGCATCACCGGGGTGAGGCTCGATGTGGCCACGGCTATGATTTCGTCCATCATCATCGGTGTGGGGGTGGACTACACCATCCATTTTTTATGGAGGTACCGGGAAGAGAGACTGCAGAACAAAACAGCCGGGGAGGCAGTATCTGTCACCATACATACCACCGGAAGGGGCATCATCTTCAACGCCCTCTCTGTGATAGTGGGATTCCTGGTGCTGATGATCTCTTCATTTACCCCCATCCGCTACTTCGGAGTGATGGTGGTCATCTCCATTTTCACCTGCCTGGCCGGAGCCATGTTGCTGATGCCAGCCCTGCTCCTTCGTTTCAGGTTCAGATTTCTGGAGTCACCGGAAAACAAGAGAAAGGATCGGGACCGGGATACACGGGATGAAAAGGCAAAGGCATTTAAACCCTGGAGAAGGATCGCCATGACCATGTTCTTGGCTGCTTTTATCCTGACCGGAGCTTCCGGTCAGGATCCGAAATCAATCATCAGTAAGAGCCACGAGGTGGTGAAAGTAAAATCCTTCGAGGCGGTCTCCACCCTCACCATCACAGATCCCCGGGGCAACCAGCGGATCAGGAACAATACCATGGCCTCCATCTCCCTGCCTGACGGGACCGAAAAAAGGATCATTAAATTCAATGCACCGGCGGAAGTAAAAGGTACCGGGATCCTGATCTTCGACTACCCCGATCGAAGCGACGACATGTGGATTTACCTGCCGGCCCTCAGAAGGACCAGAAGAATTGTGAGCAGGGAAAAGAGTAAAAGTTTCATGGGTAGCGAGTTCTCCAATGCGGATATGACCGCCCCTGCCCTGGAAGATTTCACATATCGCCTGCTGGGAGAAGAAACTTTAGATGGAAATAGTTGCTTCAGGATAGCATCTATACCCAAAACAGAAGATCTGGTCGATGAGTACGGATACGCGCGGTCGGAAACATGGATCGGCAAAAATAATTATCTTGCTTACAGAACAGACTACTTTGAGGGGGAGGGTGAGTTGTTTAAAACCATCACCAATAAGAGTTTTCAATTGCTGGATACCGAAAACAACCGATACATGGTCACCCATATGACAGCCGTGAACCACAGCAACCGACGAAGTTCGGAGATGGTGATGGAAAAGGTGGCGGCCGTCCCGACCAAAGAGAGTTATTTTACTGTCGCATACCTGGAAAAGGAATGAAGACCTATTTCATCACATCCCTGATCCTCTTGCTGCTCAACAGTTTTCAGCTCTATTCCCAGCCGCCGGCAACCGGCACCCTGGAAATCGAATTCACCGGTATCCGTTCTGATGAGGGACAGATTGCCATCGGGTTGAACAGCTCCCCCGATGGCTGGCCCCGCGAACCGGAAATCGAGCTGGCATGGCCCAAAGAGAACCTCGAAAACGGCACCCTGGTGGTGAGGATCGATACACTGGAATATGGAACTTACGCCATTTCCGTACTGGATGATATCGACTTGGACGAGGAGATGAAGTTCTTCCTCGGCATCCCCCGGGAAGGGTTCGGATTCTCCATGAATCCACCGCACAAGCTGCAAGAACCCGATTTTGAGGAATCCGCAATCAACGTGGGCCGGCCCTTTCAGCGAATATCCATCGAAATGAGATACATCGCCAAAGGCGGCAGGAGTCCGCATTAGCGGATATTCCCTATTTTTGCATTCAGGGCCTGGCCCTTCGTCATTCATGATCAGCGAGACAACCATATGCGCCCTGGCCACCTCAGGACATGGGGCCATTGCAGTGATCCGGGTAAGCGGACCCGACACCTATCCCATCCTGGAAAAGCTATTCTCGCCGGCAAGCCGGGATAAGGATCTGAAGGCGCTCCCTCCCAATACCATCCATCTGGGCACCATCCAGGAAGGAGAAAATGTGATCGACGAGGTGTTGCTCAGCCTCTTCAGGGCACCCCACTCCTACACCGGGGAGGATGCCATTGAGATCTCCTGCCACGCATCACCTTACATCGAGCAGAAGATCCTGGAACTCCTTGTCCGGCATGGGTCCGCCCCGGCCAAGCCCGGAGAATTCACCCAGCGGGCTTTCCTGAACGGGAAGATGGACCTCTCCCAGGCAGAGGCTGTGGCAGACCTGATCGCAGCCGAATCGGAAGGGGCTCACAGGGTGGCACTGCAACAGCTGCGAGGGGGTTTCTCGGACCAGTTAAAAGTGTTGCGCGACCGGCTGCTCCATTTTATTTCGATGATCGAACTGGAGCTCGATTTCAGCGAGGAGGATGTGGAGTTTGCAAGCCGTAACCAGCTTAGGGATCTGATAGATGAGATCATAACACTGATCCATCAGCTGATCGAATCTTTCCAGCTGGGTAATGCTTTGAAAAAAGGAGTACCCGTTGCCATCGTCGGCAGGCCCAATGTGGGCAAATCGACCCTGCTCAACGCCCTTCTGAAGGAAGACAGGGCCATTGTGAGCCACATCGAAGGGACCACGCGAGACACCATTGAGGATACCATGAATCTGGAAGGGATCAAGTTCCGTTTTATCGATACGGCTGGCATCCGGGAGACCGCCGAACCCATTGAAAATCTGGGCATCAGGCGGACCTACCAGAAAATTGAGCAATCTTCCATCGTATTGCTGCTGGTGGAAGCGAGCGATGGATCCGGGATGATCCGGCGCTCCCTGGACGAGATCCGCAAGCAGGTGGAGAATCAAGGCAAAATGGTGATCCTGGTATTGAATAAGTCCGACCGGATCACCCCGGCCCGGTTCCGCGAGGTGGAAAGTTCCATCCTGTTGTTGGAAAATGAGCGGATGATCTCCCTCTCGGCTGAGAAGCAGGAGAACATCGACGGGCTGACCTCCATGCTGCTGGATCTGGTGAGCATCGGCAGCATCAGGCACCAGGATGTGGTGATCTCCAACATCCGGCACTACAACGCCCTCAAATCGGCCTCGGAGAGCCTCTCCAGGGTATCCGAAGGGCTCACCTCTGCCCTCCCCTCCGACCTGCTGGCCCAGGACATCCGCGAAGTGCTCCACTACCTGGGTGAGATCACCGGCGAAGTCACCACCGACGAAATCCTGGGCAACATCTTCAAGAATTTCTGTATCGGGAAATAGCTCAAACTGCGAATGATTGCATCCAAATAAAATTCACTAGTTGCATTGTATTGACATTGTGTGGCTTAATGGTTAATTTTATGCTATTATTATTAACCTTCAGAGATCATGGTTCCCCCAAGCCATAATCGTTTTGGGTTCCTCACAATTCTTTCGATACTTCTTTTTCCATAAGGCAACATTGGCTTCATGAAGTCGATGCGATGGCATATGAAGAGATGGATATTCACTTGTCAGATCTTGAATATGGCAAATACAGGGTATTCGCCATAGGCAATGACAGCATTGTGAGCAATTCACCTCTGGAATTCTGGGTAGTCCCCGATCCCTCACCTCCGGAAGTCATTGCGATGGATACGGTTCATCAGGGGGATGCACTGCAGGTATCGTGCAGCAGAGACGGAACCCTGGCCCTATTGTCCTGCCCCTTTTTTGGTTGTTCTAAATTACACAGTGTAAATCAGATATTAGATCCCACCTCAACATTTACTCTAATTGACAGCATCAGGGTTATTGGAGATCAGGTAGTTAATTTTAATACAAGCAACTTGACCACAGGTCCATATATGATCTACGCTTTTGACCCGTATGGGCTTGTTTCAGAGTTATTTATAATTGAAGTCATAGAAGCACCTGCCCGTGTTTCTGATATCAGACCACCTGAGATTGAACTGTTCCCGAATCCGGTAAAGAAGGTTGTGACGTTGTATACATACCGTGATGGCTCCTACATTCTTACAATCTCTTCCATAAATGGTGTGCCAATTTACACTACCCAGCTGGAAGGAACCACCTATCAGATCGACCTCTCCTCCTTCCAGAATGGGGTATATTTCATCACGATCAGGTCAAAGGATTTTGTGACTACCAAGAAGATTGTTAAGCTGTGATAAGGTCATATGACCTAAACGTATGATAAGATTTTTTCAGTATTTACAGCCAGAGCACCGGCTGGCGGATAGGGCAGTTCCGGATCACTTCATCAACTGTTGGATCTGGATCAAGGATTCTCCAGAGGGTAATTAACTCAGGTTTGTCCAGGACCCTGCCAGCGAACAGATAAAAGGATTGTCTGACCGGCCATTCATCGAAATACATTACATCCGGAGGTCTGAACCAGGTGGATTTATCCTTTACGTAAGGATACATAAATTCTATGCCAAGGGCAATGGAACGTCCGTCCGGAAGTTCATAATTCCACAGGTTGTGATCCTCGTCTGACAGAAGCTCGCAGAGCATGGCCATGCCTTCCAGGTTGAACAGGGAATAGCTGTAAGGCTTGGTACGGCTCAGTTCGCCCTCAAAACTGCCATTGGCAGACATTTGATCAGGCAACAGGGTTTCACGATACATTTTCCTGCAGAATTCCATCTGCTCCATATCTCCAACGAGAACTGCAAAAGCCGCTACCTGTGCAGCCCACCAGGTGCTGTGATTGTTTCCGTGATCCCGCTCGTCTATCCCGTAGGGATGCGTGGTGATCCAATCCAGGTACTCCCTGAACCAGTTTCTGAGTGCGGTCAGATCCCCTCCGGCCAGGATACCCAGTTCACCGAGAACCTGGATGCTCCGGGCCACCTCAATGAGATGGATCGTATCGATGATGCCTATTCCCCTTCCGGTAAACCTGCCCTTAATGGCCTGTCCGAAGAGCAGGTTGGGATTCATCAGGGTAGCCGGATTGATAAACCAGGCTTTCAGGTGCCTGATCGCATGCAGGGCAAATTTTTCATCACCGCTTATTTTATAGGCCGCTACCAGTGAGGGCACCCATATGCTCATATTACGCATGGCCACCCGGTGATCCGTAAAATTATCCGGATTTGTCTGCCCGTCTCTTCTGATATACGGACCATCCGGATTGTCAGGATCGGGCCACCAGTAGTCGCCCTCGGAATAATAATCGTTCGGGCCACCGCTACTGCGTTCACAAATGGAAACGGTCACGGTAACCGGCTCCTCGGTAAGATATCTGTTTGCAGCTTTCAGTATCCTCTCACGCTCAAAAGATTCAATGTCACTTTCTGCATCCTGTTCAGCGTTTTCCTTCTCTTCAGCAACCTGCCCTCCATGAAGGAATACGATGGCAGGATTCTTCATCGCAGCGTTAGATGGTATATGAACAGATAGATAGAACTTTATTCCATCTGCAGTTTCTTTATAAGTACTGATCTCCTGGCTGAAAGTCCCGGCTGAGATTATTAAGGTGAGAGCAACACTAAATAGAGTTCTCATTTTCTTGTAATAATATGGTTGAGAGAATAGATCAGCTTATCTAGCCCGGTTATATCATGAAAAAGATCAGGCTGAGACGGGTGCCGCGATGTCGATGCCGGCCCTGTCGCGCTTCAATCCCACATATATCAACACTCCTCCCGTAAAAAACATCAGCAGGCTGTAGATAGCAGGTGCAATTGAAAAAGCCGTACTGCCCAGCAGGATCACCGCAATGGATATGGCCAGTGTTCCGTTCTGGATCCCCGACTCGATGGAAATACTGAGGGCCTGCTTGTCCCTGATTCTGAAGAGACGCGCGGAGAAGTACCCCACACTCATTGTGGCCACATTGAGGAGCAGTGCCACGATCCCTGCCTGCTGGAAATAGGAGACAAAGTTCGCACGTTCCTTGATCACGATCCCGATGATCACCAGCATAATCACGATCCCTGAAGCGATCCGAACGGGTTTCGCCATTCGAAGGGCAAAAACTTCTCTTTTCCTTCTGATCAACATCCCGATGCTGACCGGGATAATGATGATCATAAAGATCTGGGCAATGGTCCTCAATACATCAAGCTGGATCATCTGACCCTGGTCAAGGAACCGGATCAGGGCGAAATTGACAATGAAAGGTATGGTCAGAATGGTGATGAAACTGCTCAGAGCGGTCAGGGTGACCGACAGGGCTGTATCCCCCTTGGCCAGGTGCGCGATCAGGTTGGATGTGGGTCCGCCCGGACAGGCAGCCAGGATCATGATCCCAATGGCAATCTCCGGGGAAAGCGGGTAGAGAGACACGATCACGAATCCGATAACGGGCAGCAGGATCAGTTGGTTCACCAGCCCCACAATGATGGCTTTCGGGTAGATGAAAATACGTTTGAAGTCATCAGCAACAAGGGACAGTCCCATGCCCAGCATAATGATGATCAGGGAGACCATCAGGACGATTGTGGAAGCTTTATCCATAGCAAGGTTTATTAGGTTAGTTTGGGAGTTTTGGGTGTTGATCCGTTGAGGCAAGATACCCTTAGTTTAGAGAAATATAAAACTTAATAAAAACAATCTGATGAAAATAATGAATAGGGGGGTCTAGGAGGAGTTAGTAACTTTATTGTTCGCGAATAGTACAATATTTTGCATGGGGTAAGCTGATCTCTGCAATAATGTCGGATTGCCAAAAGGTTAAGAATTAGTTAAAAGGTTGGTCGGTAATATCATACTTCCTAGATTCGCCTGATACTTTCAGAAATATTTTCTAGATTAATAGAACAACTCAGTATGATGAAAAGATTCTTAAGATTTATCCAGGTTTCACTGTTGCTTCATGCAATCTTTATCGGAGGATGGGCACAGGAAAAACAGGTAGGTGAAATGAAACTCACCGATGAGGATGCGGAGACTGC
>Ga0209536_100007929_pt1 | contig 16032 bp, 13 predicted proteins | sample DeeMarSeWOR28_12_FD_187461 | JGI IMG/M metagenome (GOLD analysis project Ga0209536, IMG submission 187461) | Marine sediment microbial communities from White Oak River estuary, North Carolina - WOR-2-8_12 (SPAdes) (version 2) | ecosystem: Environmental > Aquatic > Marine > Intertidal zone >...
CAATGAGAACGCTGATATGGTGAGGGCCAATACTTTACTAGGATACTCTGCCTCATATTATGACGCTCCCCGGGAGAATGTCTGGTTCAATAGATTTAAGACAGAAATACGCAAGGTTTCGGAAAAGTATTTTAGGTGAGGGACGTGGCCATCTTAACCTACCCGGCCAAACTATTAAGCAAAGCCTTGGAAAGGCTAGGGAAAGTGCTCCTTAATTTCTCTAAGCAACTGTATAAGCCTCCCCAAGAAAAGAGAGTATTACCTTGGATTAAGGATAGGGGCGACAAGACTTTTCGTCTTAACTATGACTTGGATGAAAACTCGTTAGTCTTTGATCTTGGCGGCTATGAAGGCCAGTGGGCAAGTGACATATTTTCAAGATACTGCTGTACAATCCACGTTTTTGAACCGGTCAGTGAATTTGCAGACAAGATAAAGGCGAGATTTGCTGGAAACAAAAAAGTTCTGGTTCATCAATTCGGGCTAGCAAATGAGAATCGAGCGGTTCTTCTTTCAGTAAATAAAACGAGTTCTTCTCTCTACAAACAAGGAGGTGAGTTGAAAGAAGTGCGCCTAGTAAAAGCAGTCGATTTTATCCAAGAGAATCATATTCAGAAGATTGATCTGATGAAGATCAACATTGAGGGCGCAGAATACGATCTTCTCGAACATTTGATAGATGCGGGATTGATTGGCAATATTAATAACATACAGGTTCAGTTTCACGACTTTGTTGCCAATGCTGAGCAACGGATGACAATGCTCCAAAACAAATTGGCAAAGACACATCACTTGACTTACCAGTATCCCTTTGTATGGGAGAATTGGAGAGTTAAGTGACCGAGAACAATGCGTCTCTTCCCTCATGAACATATGCAAACAAGTGGATGGCATGCCCCAGTTGCGGTGGAGGAGGAGAGGACCTCTCGGGATGAAGACTAAACCACGGGGTCTTTCAGAGTAGACCCGGTAAGGCTATTCCCACAACACAGTGTAACAATGGTTACTTCCCATACAAATACGCCGAAGGATAGAAAGGTGCTTGTACTGACCGTCGGGTGCATCAACTACGATCACGACATTAATCATTTCGAACCCATTCAGCGGTTATTCCCTCGTACCATCAAGTACAATTATTATCAGCGTTTTCAAGAAGTTGGCCGTAGGGCGATGAACCAAGAACTGCTGAATCTGGTCAAGGAGGAGGAACCTCATTACATCTTCTATATTACGTATCAGAATCAGGTCATGCTGCAAACCTTGGCACAACTGAGAGCACAGGGTGCAATCTTGATCGGCTGGTTTTCGGATGACCAGTGGCGATTCGATTCGTTTTCAAAGAATTTAGCGAAGTACCTTGATTTCCCTGTAACCACGTGTCCAAAGGCTTACCAGAGATATAGGAAACTAGGTTTCGCGCCTATTTTCTGCCAGTGGGGCTCGAACCAACGCTATTATAGGCGGTTGAAGGAGGCGAGAAAGCGTTATGATGTGACCTTCGTCGGAGGCCGACATGGGTGGCGTCCTGAGTTTGTCGATACTTTGCGTAAGGAAGGAATACGGCTACACACCTTCGGAAAGGGATGGAATGAAAGGATTTCATTTGAAGACATGATCCGCCTTTTCTCTGAGAGCAAAATCAATCTCAATTTCAGTAGTTCGAGTGCGGATCCCCATCTCAAGCAGATCAAGGGGCGAGTGTTTGAGATCCCCATGTGTGGGGGATTTTTGCTGACTGAATATGCTGAGGGGTTGGAGGAGTGGTTCAGAATAGATGCTGAGGTAGCATGCTTTGCCGAGGTGGAAGAGGCCGGAGAAAAGATCCGGCACTATCTTGCGCATGAGGAAGAGAGAAGGCAGGTCGCAGAGTCTGGTTACCGTCGTGCAATCGAATGTCATTCCTGGGATTTGAGGTTAACGGAAGTGTTTCAGATTATTCAGGGAATGGAAGAAGAAGCGCTCTCCACTCCGCGTCCGGGGCGAATGGAGCAGTTTGCCAATAAGGCTTTACAGCGTTAATAACGACCTTCAACTGTGGAGGTTACATGCCTTAGTATGGCTGGGGTAATTCTCTATACCTTACTGCCAGCGAATCTGACTCTGTTTTCTTTGTGAATAAAGGAATGTCATGAACATTCTTATGATGACATCTGCTGCTCCGGAATATGCTCCACTTTCGACCTCTGAAAAGAGGCCACCGCTTGGGGTTGGTTTTCTCATCTCCGTGTTGAAGCGGTGTGGGCACCAGGTCTATTTCGTCGACAATTACCTGAGTCCCAGTCGAATCCTGCAGACCGATTTTTTTATTCGGAACCGCATCGACTGGGTGGGTATCTATGCAAACACAATATGCTATCAGAACACCTTCGCCATGCTCCACGAGCTGGAGGCGCTCCGTGAGAAAAAAATATGGGATGGAAAAATCATGTTGGGTGGACCGCACACCTCGGTTGGACTGGAAACTATTCCAGATTTTGTAGACCATATTGTTCTCGGAGAAGGAGAAATTTCAATTCAGAAAATCGTTTCTGGTGAAGAGACCTCTCGCGTCATCCGCGGCGAGAAAGTACCCGATCTCGACACCCTCCCTTTTCCTGCTTGGGAAGAGTTCATCCACCGCCCGTACGATTGGACGAGCCGATGGGTGGATAAGTCTCCTGTGTACACTTTTAACACCAGTAGAGGGTGTCCATTTCAATGTGCATTTTGTTCCGTCAATGCTGTCTGGGGCAGAACCTATAGGTACATGTCTGCCGAGCGTATCCTGGATGAGATTGAGAGGATGATAAACCACTATGGTTTGCGTGTCGCCTATTTTAGGGAGGATCACTTCACTCTAAACAAAAAGAGGACTATGGAATTCTGTGAAGGGATACTTCAACGTGGCCTTACCATTGATTGGATATGTGAATCCCGCATCGATCACTTCGATGATGCGAATTTTGTAGAGCTTCTGGCTCGTTCCGGATGTAGAGCTCTCTATATCGGCGTGGAGAGCGGTAGCCCGCGAATCCTCGAATTATTGAAGAAGGGAGAGACCGTCGACCAATTCATCCGCGCTTTTGATCTCATTAAAAAGTTTGGAATGAAGACGTACGCTAGTTTTGTGGTCGGCGTGCCCACCGAGACAGAGAAAGATCTCCGGCTTACCCATGAACTCATCCAAAGGATCCAGCCGGATTTCTCCAGCAAAAATGTATATGTTGGACTCCCTGGTTCCGAACTGTACGACTATGTCAGAAAGCATGAACTGTATGAGTATGAAGACCCCGGCGGAATTCTCTATCTGAAAGGACATGATAAGAGAGTAGATCGATACTATAGGGGCAATCCCTATTACAAAACACCGTATCCTTACCGCCAGAAATGGCGCAAAGTCAAACTAAGGGTTCGTCAGGGACTGGGCTGGCTCTGGCCGAAGGTAAGGACGCTCTGCCGCTTGCCGGTATGCCAGCGGCGCATGTAACAGAGGCTTGGGAAGATGGGTAATGAGCGGATTAATGGCCGTTTTACCGGTGCAGTTCATTCCAACAATGAATCTGCAGAAGAGACGAAGATATCCGGGTCAGAAAACTGGTATTAGTGGATAACGAGGCGCGCAAGATGGGAAACCTCCCTAAAGTTACAGTTCTAATGTCAGTATTCAATAGGGATAGATACCTTCAGCGGGCAGTAGAGAGCATTCTAAATCAGACCTTCACTAATTTCGAATTCTTGATAATCAACGACGGTTCCAGTGATAGGACGGAAGATATCCTGGAGACCTTCAATGACCCCAGAATCAGAATAACGAAAAATTCGGAGAACGTTGGTTTAACCAGGTCTTTAAACAGAGGGTTGGAGATTTCCCGAGGAGACTATATAGCTCGAATGGATGCGGATGATGTCTCTCTGCCCGCTAGACTAGAGAGACAAGTGAAGTTTTTGGACAAGTACAGCAATGTAGGACTTCTTGGAACATGGTGGTACGTAATCAATGGCGATGACAGAGAAATTGGGATTAGCAAGGTTCCGAATGGTGAACAAGCTGTTCATTTTATGTGTCATGGCTCTACGGTAATGCGAAGGATTTGTCTGGAGAAAGTGGGTTTTTATCGAGAAATTTTTGAACTGGCGCAGGATTATGATCTTTGGCTTCGCATAGCCGATGAGTTCGAAGTAGTGAATCTTTGCGAGCCGCTGTATGAGAAAAGAATACATATGGATTCTGTTTCAGCGCAAAAGAAATTGGAACAGGATCTGTATGCCTCACTTGCCCTGGAACTGGCAGAAGAAAGGAAAGAAAAAGGAAGAGATAAACTCCATAATATAGACAACAAAGAGGCGGAAAGAATCAGAGAACAAAGATTGAGCATCTCAGGCATTGAGAAAGCCAAACTGCTTTCAGGCACTTATTCTATCTGGAGTCAGGCCTCTTTAGACCTGGGAGATTATCCACAAGCTCTTGATTACGCCATTCGTGCACTCAAGTTATATTGCTTAAATGGTCAGGCTTTGCGACTCTTGTTTAAGAGTCTCGTGAAAGAGTCTTATGATACATCAGATGAAGTAATACCTACACTCAGTAGGCAATTAAAGCAGTTCTTGCTGAACGTGCCCAAACGACTCGTTGAAACAGGGATGTCTTTGAATGTTCCAGGATCCGACAAGATCTATTGGAATCGAAGGGCCCACGATATAGATGAAAAATGGGGGGGAGAAAGAGATGATTATGAGCTGTTGCGTGAAATAATCACTTCTTTTAAACTAGACCGCTTACTCGACTTCGGCTGTGGCAGTGGCCGTCTTTTCCCGTTGTATCATGAATTAGGAATTCCCGAAGTAGTAGCGCAGGATATTTCTAACAAAGCACTCAGAATAGCTAAGAATAGATATAGGTTTTCAAATATCAAAATAACGAATGATGATATTTTGGCCTTCAACTTCAATAAGAATTACTTCGACATAATAATATCAAATCGAGTACTACAACATATTTCACCGGATAAAATTGCAAATGTTATCGAAAAATTGACTGAATTAGGAGAGGTTATATATATTAATGAGCTTGGTGATAATGACTATTCACATGACAGTTTTTATATATTTAAACATAATTACTTAGAATTGTTTGATAAATATAACTGCAAAGTTTTCCAAAAAGGGATGATTGGTAAAAAAACCTGGTATCTTTTCAAGAAAAACAAATAGGTTTGCGCAATAGAATATGTCTTTAGTTAGTGTAATAATACCAATTTATAATCGCTTGGATTATATTGGTGAAGCTATTGAAAGTGTATTAATTCAGACATATGGGGATTATGAAATAATTGTTGTTGACGACGGCTCGACTCTTGATGTCAGCAGTGTTGTAACACCCTATATGACCAAGATTAAATACGTTTCTCAATCGCATAAAGGCTTAAGTGCTGCCCGAAATACAGGCATTAAGAATTCCAACGGTGAGTATCTGGCTTTTTTGGATGATGATGACTTGTTTGAACCCCGCAAATTAGAAGTCCAAATGGCCCTACTCGAAACGAACCCAGATATTGGATTTGTTTATTCTGACTGCCATGAGTTTGACTCACAGGAAAAAAGAGAACCGTGGTTGAATCTTGCAGTGGGGCGAGATCAATCGAGGAATGAATTCAGCAAATTATTCTTTATGAATCCCAATATCCGTATTCCTACGGTTTTGTTCCGCAGGAAGTGTTTTGAGGATGTGGGCTTATTTGACGAAAGTCTGGAACAGCACGAAGATGGCGACATGCTATTGCGCACAGCCCTGAGATGGGAGGTTCAGTTCTCTCATTATCCCTCTGCTCGGGTCAGACAGCACGGAGATAGGATGAGCCGGAATCGCGCTGGAATGTACCAGGCAATTATTACAAGTTCACAGAAAATATTGGAAGAGTTTCCAGACTTCAAAAGAGACTTAGAAGGCTATTCAGATAGGAGGATGGCAGCCCTGCACTACTTACTTGCTCATGCATATCTGGAAAATCAGATGATTACCAAGGCCCGGGAAGCTTTCATTTCCTGTGCTCAATTCCGTGATCCCGTTAAGTACAGGGCTTATTGTTATATCTTACTTCTTTCACTAGGAAATACATTGGGAACGATGTTTGCAAGAATGATAGGAGTAATGAGGGGGTTAATCAATTAGGGTCCCGTGTTGTTTTTTAAGAAGAGCTCAAAGAGCTATCTGAGTAAAAGTGTTACATCTAAAATGAGTCAGGGATTCTTATTATATTGTCAAAGTAAATATATATAAATTCTTGATAATGAAAAGCAATTTACCTTGAAAATCACTGAACAAATCCTAAATGGGACAGGGTATTGAATTGCTGGTTTATCTGGCACCATAAACGCTTAGGTGATGAGATCCCTGGAAAGCTGACATGCTTGCCGTAGCTCAATTTCGTCGAGCCTTTTTTTTATCGACCGAAACGTTCATATATAACTACCTTCGTGCGCTTCGCCGCGTTGTGCCCATTTGCATTGCCTTCCAAAAGACAAATCTCGAGCAATTTCCCTTTGAACATCCCCTGGTAGAGTTGTATTCGTGGAGCATCTGGAATAGAGGAATGAGGTGGGTGCGAGGGGGGTTCTGGAAGAAGGAATCTTATTTCAAAGAGAAGGAATCTTATTTCAAATACGATCTGCCCAAGACCTTTGAGACCCTAGAGAGCCACAATGTGCGTGTGCTCCATGCTCATTTTGGCTTTACCGGTAGTCTGATTTTGGAGGTTAAACATGAGACTGGACTGCCTTTGGTAACTACGTTCTACGGTGCAGACATCTCGGTCTTACCGAGATCTGAAAAGTGGCTGCGAGCGTATGAACATCTTTTCGCCGAAGGTGACCTTTTCTTGGTGGAAGGGCCCTATATGCGTCATAGATTGCTCGAACTTGGATGCCGTGCTGAGAGAGTCAGCATACAGCGGATCGCACTGCCAGTATATCGATACCCGTTTCGTCGCCGGTTACCCAAGGGAAAAAGCGATAAGGTTCGCGTCCTCTTCTGTGGCACTTTTAGAGAGAAAAAAGGACTTTCATTTGCACTGGACGCTGTAAGATATGCCCATGAACGGTTCTCCAATCTAGAATTTCGTATCATTGGCGATGGTGAACTACGGTCGCAGATCGAAGAGAAGATTGATCGATATCAGATGAATTCTTACACGATTCTACTTGGCTTCCAATCGCACCAGCGCATGATCGAGGAGATGGATGCAGCTGACATATTTATTCATCCCAGTGTGATAGCGGCCAATGGCGATAGCGAAGGAGGTGCACCGACGACCATACTGGAGGCCCAAGTCTGCGGCTTGCCTGTTGTCTCCACCACACATGCAGATATTCCCAGCATCGTTGTACCTGGAGAGAGCGCCATGCTAGCGCCTGAACGTGACGTCGTAACCCTAGGCAATTATTTGTGCACCTTGCTCAGTGAACCCGAACGTTGGGCAGAGATGGGGATGCTTGGCCGTTCTTTCGTGGAACGGTACCACAATGTTGCAACTGAGATTGGCCCCTTGGAAGAGCGTTACTATACACTGGCAGGTATTAAAATGGCGTAGTCCATGAAAAAAATATTTTAGCTGCAAGGACGGAGGGCAGTGACACCCTGCCTGCCATCGCGTTGGTATGGCTATAAGAAACGGGCTCCCCAATAATTTGCGAGTCAGTTCCAAATAGTGGGAGTAGTACATGCGGACAGTATCAGATATACAAATAGAAGATAATATGTAGAAGTGGCACTTTATATTATGGTCGAAAATAACAAAATCAAGATTTGCTTTATTCATAGCAACCCGTTTGGAGTATACGATTTAAATGCGGGTCCAATTGTTCATATGACAGGATTTGCTGAAGGGATAAAGGAAGCTGGAGGAGATATTTTCTTTATCTCTCCAAATTTTGTACCATTGTATAAAAATGTTACTCGCGTAGTAATAGTGCGATTTGATAAGATCTTCCAATCTTTCGTTTTAAACCGCCTACTGTATACTGCAAGATTTCTTTTCCACGGTACACAAATAATAAAATACGAGCGGCCCACCGTACTATATGAACGTTATGGCTACAGTAACATTGCGGGGGTAATCCTAGCAAAGTTGTTCAGGATTCCAATAGTTATGGAAGTGAACACACCGCTGGGGATTTATACCACCAAGCAAGATCTGGGGAAATTTTATCATCTTGCCCTTCTTGCTGAAAGATTTGTTCTGCGCAACGCCACGTATGTAACCACCGTATCTCAAGAGGCGAAAGAAATCCTTCTGTCCAGATATCCAGGCCTCAAGGTTGTGGTGAACGAGAACGGCGTCAACCCTCGGAGGTTCTCGCCTGAGGTTTCAGGCAAAAGGCCCATAGAAAGATTCGCATTGAAGGGAAAGTTTATCATTGGATATTCGGGAAGTTTAATGTGGTGGCATGGCATACCCGTTCTTTTCAAGGCAATGGAGATGGTTAGGAGAAAATTGCCAGAGGCTCATCTTCTGCTGATGGGCGACAGCGGGCTACGTCAAGAATACGAGGCCCTAACGAAGAGGCTATCCATTGATGACGTAGTCACTTTTGCCGGATTCGTTTCCTACGAAAAGATGCCAGGATATCTGGCTGCATGCGATGTGTTGGTTGCGCCTTATCTACCAACTTTGGCAGAGGTGCCGTTCCACGGATCACCTATTAAGGTTTTTGAATATATGGCGATGGCAAAGCCGGTGGTGGCAAGTAACCTCGGGCAAATCAGTGCCATTCTGAAGCATCGAGAGACGGGTTTGCTTGTGACGCCTGGAGACGCAGATGAATTGGCCGATGCAATCATTGAGTTGAGAGAGGATCCTATCTTAGCGCTCAAGCTGGGAGGTCAGGCGAGAACAGAGTCGATGAACTACACTTGGAAAAGAAATGGGGACCGATTCTTGGATGAGATCAAATGGATTCGCTCAGATGCAGGCTATTCATGATCCCTAGTAACGCATGGGCAGGCAGTCAAAGAATAACTTGTTGGTCAGGATATTCCAACGAGGGGAGAAGCGTTAGATGTAATTCTTATGAAACGGATTTGGTTTGGTCCTCGGATTCACCAATGGCTCCTGCCAGCATTAATAATTATAATTTTTAGTTGAGCCAAGTTGTAATGGATTGTTTATAGAACTCTTGTGAGGTCAGCATAGTTGTGAAAATAATAATGGCCGAATATGCAGGTTGGAACTCGGTGTTCACACTGGGGAGTCATTACATCTGCAAAAGGTTTTTGCAGCGTGGTGCCCGAGTGCTTTGGTTTCAATCTTATTGGAGTATATTTACCCCATTCGTTGCTTGGAGAGGATTCAAGTCCATAATCGAACAATGGCGGATTCGCCCTGCACCAATTGGAAAAAATCTGTATGGCTTTTCTCCTTTCACTTTTTTCCCATACAGGAACTTCTCTTGCCTGAGATCGAAAACTGTGGGCTCGCATACACTGAGAGGAACCTTTCCCCCGGTTAGCTGGTGGTTGAAGCACAATGGTTGGGCTGAACCCGATTTACTCTGGATTACCGCCGCCGATTTGGTGACTCTCCCTGAGTTTATCAACTGCAGACATATCGTATACCGGATTACGGACAACTACGTGGCATTTGATCATATCCCACCAGGATTCGCTGAATTCGAGAATCGACTTATCCAAAAGGCGGATGTCGTCATAACAACTTTCAGCGAGGCACTTGAGCGGGCCAAAGCTCAAAGGGAAGACAACACCTACTTGCTCCCCAATGCAGTGGATACTACCCGCTTTGAATCTCCAAAACCGACTTTGATCATGCATAAGATACCTCCGCCCAGGGTCATTTACTTAGGCTCATTGGAGTATTGGGTAGATTATGACTTGCTTTACCGGATAGCGACCCTTCGTCCAGAGTATAGCTTCGTACTCGCTGGGCCCCCGCCCCGAAGACCTTCGGCCTCACTTGCAAGACTTGGACTTCTAGCCAACGTGCATTTTTTGGGTGGTGTCAAGCAACAATTGGTTCCTGGCCTACTCCAAGAGGCAGACGTCGCCATAATTCCCTATGTGCGAGATCCCCACACCCATAACTCGAGTCCCCTGAAGCTTTATGAATACCTTGCCGCAGGACTCCCTGTGGTTTCCACACCGCTGAAGGAGGTTATGGCGTCCGAAGCACCCGTTCTTTTTGGCCGTTCCGCTGAAGAATTTGCAGCCGCAATCGATAATGCTCTGACGATGGGGAAAGGGAGACAGGAGTTTCTCGACTTTGCTTCGGAAAATACCTGGGAAAAGAGGCTAAGTAAGATAGAGGACATCTTGATCGAGCAGGGTCTCCAAGGTTTTGCCGGATAAATGGATAGAGGCCCTACGGTGCTTTAACTAAAAATAGGGTTTGGTGACACCCACCTGGTTGCTCAAATAGGTTGAGAACGGAATTGGTCTTAGGTTTTGAAAAGTAACATGGGAGCAGGGGCCGACCAATGGCTCGACGAATTGCAGTGGGAGTCGAATATCTTCGCGATTATCGAGCTGGCATCGCCAGGGTGGGCACAGATCTGTTCAAAGCGCTTATGGCTGCAGACAAGCAAACAGAGTATATCCTGGTGGCGAATAGAGAAATGCCACCTGAATACGGGAGCGATATCCAGCCAGCTAAACAGATCCAACAGGGCGGATACTATCAGGGATTGCCGGATTTCATAGCAATACCTTTCTGGGTTCAATTTCAGCTCCCCCGGATTCTGAGCCAACTTGAGATTGATCTCTATCTCCATACCGGGACGCCACCCCTTCTACCCGTGCTCCCGCCCTGGTCGAAAATTAAGAAAATCATTTTCTTGCACGACGTAATAAATGTGAAAAGTCCCCGCTTCTTCAAGCCCATCACTTTTGTCCACGGTTCGGTAGCGAAATGGCTTGCGCTGAGATCCTTTGATCACATTCTCTGCAATTCTGTGGCCACAAAGAACGACGCCGTGAGACTGCTCCAGGCTAATCCGGAAAAGATCACAGTGGTTCACCTCGGACTCGCAGAGGCTTTTCAGAAGCTACCGAGCACGGAGGCTGTGCACCGCGCCAGAACAATAGTTGGCAATGATGGCCGTCCTTTTGTCCTTTTTGTTGGCACCATAGAACCACGCAAGAATCTGGAAGGCCTGCTGCATGGTTTCAAACTTTCCGGCCTCAATGACAATCATCGGTTGGTGGTAGTGGGAGCAACAGGTTGGATGACATCTAACATATTCAAATTAACAAGAAAACTTGACCTTGCCCAAGTCGTGGTATTTAGTGGTTTTGTATCTGACGAAGAGCTATCTGCCCTCTATCGGTCAGCTGCACTTTTTTGCTATCCCACTTTCGATGAAGGCTTTGGTCTTCCCGTGCTTGAGGCTATGGCATGTGGCTGTCCCGTGGTAACCAGTGGAATTCCGGCAATCAGAGAGGTGGGGGGGGAGGTGCCAATCTATATAGATCCCAAGAGCATCCAGTCCATAGCGTCTGCTTTAAGAGAGGTAGCGGAGAACAGACATTCCAGGGAGAACATGGCGCGGCGAGGTATAGAACGTGCAAGGAAGTTTTCCTGGGACAGGGCGGCTTTGGATGTTTTCAAAGTCATGGACACCATAATCCAGCACTAGATTTTTGTCGTGAAAAAACAAGGTACTATCCTCTTTGTTGAACCACCACCCACTGCCCGCTGGAGAGTTGGACGCAGCACCTCCACAGCCGGGAGGAGACACCCATCTCTAAATGTCACTGGAGAACAGGTCTACTCCTATCTCAATCTCTCGGCAGCGGCTGTATTGCGGCAGCAAGGTTTTCCTGTTTCCTACATTCATTGTCAGACCATGGGAGTGGATCTCACCAGGCTTATTGCAGAGGTAGAGCGTTTGGGTCCCTCCATGGTGGTGATCCAGGCTGAACACATAAATCTGGGAGTGGCGAAAACGGTGGCAGAGGTGGCTGAAGAGGCGGGTGCCACCTCGGTCTTTGTGGGACCTCTGGCCACAGCCTTGGATGAAGAATTCGTGCGCCACCACTATTGCGACTATGTGATTCGAGGAGAGTGGGATCTCACTCTAGCACGGTTGGTCTCCAATCTTGCTGACGGCGCTGATCCCGCTCGGGTCAAAGGTCTTAGCTTCATGCGAGCCGATAAACTGGTGCGCACTGCCAAACCATCCCGCATTGATGACCTCGATTCTCTCCCCTTTCCGGCCTACGATCTTATCGACCTCTCTAAGTTCTACGAATCGGTTTTTATTCGTTTTCCCGCAGCAACCATGATCACCTCTCGGGGATGTCCATACCACTGTGTTTTTTGTTCTTTTCCCAACACCATATATTCCCATAAGTTTCGGGCCATGAGTCCAGAAAGAGCCGTGGCCGAGGTGAAATATCTTGCTCAACAGTTTGGCGTAAGGCAGATTCGTTTTGACGACGATACCTTTGAAGTAGATCGTCAAAGGGCTCTTGATATTTGCGAACTTCTCAAAAAGGAGCGGCTGGATGTGATCTGGTTAGCCCAGTGTAGGCCGGCCCTTATGGATCACCAGCTCTGCCGGGCTTTCCGGGAAGCCGGCTGTGTAATGGTACTCTTCGGCATAGAGTCCGGAAATGAAGATATCCTGAAGAAGATCAAGAAAAAGACCACAGTAGAGGAGATTTACCGCGGGGTAAGGTTGGCACATGAAGCGGGACTGGAGGTTTTGAACTGCATTATGCTGGGATTTTATTGGGACACACCTGCGACCTTGAAGCAGAGCCTTGATCTGGCTTTTGAGCTTGATGCTGAATTCACCCAGTTTTCGATCCCCACACCTTTACCTGGTACCGAGTATTACCAGTTGCTTAAAGAAAAGAATCTTCTGGATTTTGGTCGGTGGGAAGATCTTGACTCCTTTCACCAGACAAGGTTAAAGTTCCCTAACCTCTCGGCCGAACAGATAAATGGCACCATCCGCTGGGCCTACCGACGCTATTACACTCGCCCCAGATACTTGGCAAAAATGGCCAAAAGATCCCTGAAATCCAAAGACCACCTGCGCCAAAGTGTAAGACTCGCCACCGCTTATTTCTCCAGATTGAAGGAGGGCTGGCTTTGAACCAATGGCTGATACTCTCCTCTCTGAAGCTCTCCTCGGGGACTGGTATCCGACTCAAGGGGATCGCCAAGGGTCTTGGCCAGCATGGGAAACCCGTCTGTCTCGTTGGAGCAGGGGAGCGGGACCACAGAAGTTCAAGAGTCGAGTATATCCAGGTGAAAACAAGTGATCGACTCTTGGTTGCGGTTTTGAAGCTATTCCTGGCCAATCTCCGTGCAGTCATCCGCATACGCCCGAAATATTGTATTGCCTCCAAACCTTTGCCCCACACCGTGCTACCGGCGCTGCTAGCGAGGTGTTTGGGGGCAGTCATCTTCCTAGATTTTGATGATTTGGAGTCCGGCTACTGGCAAGATCGTTTCTGGTGGCCCTTCCTTCGTTTCCTGGAAAGGGTTTCGCCGCGTTTATTTCAATTTACCTGTGTCCACACCGACGAATTGGCCGAAGAGGCCGCAAAGGTGGCCAGAATAAACCCGAGGCGGATTTTGCGACTAAACCAGGGTGTGGATGCAACCCTCTTTTTTCCTGAGGAAACTGGAAATTTTCCGGACAGGCAGGTGATACTCTATGCGGCCCATTTGGGGGTGGCAGCGGCGGGGCTTCATTTTATTCTTAGTGGGTTTCGCAAGGTGGCCGAAAAAGGCAATGATAGCGTATTGTTAGTAATTGGAGGTGGACCTCTGCTGCCGTTGTTCAAAAAGGAGGTTGAGAGGCTTCATCTGAATGGGAAGGTGGTGTTTGGGGGGCAGATGAAACACGAGCTCATGCCCAAGGTTATGGGGCTGGCAAGGGCAGCGGTAAACTACACCCCACCTGAGAATGCGGCCAGCCGCTACAGGGCTTCAGTGAAGGTTCGGGAATACCTCAACATGGGATTGCCTGTTGCCACCAATATTGTCGGAAGCGATCTCAAATCATTCTCGCCCTTGCTTGAAGTATTTGAAGCCGGGAATACGGAGAGCTTTGCCCGGGCAGTGGAGCAGGCCCTGGAACGGGGATGGAGTGAGGACGCCCACAGGGAGCTGAAGAATAATTGGGCATGGGAAGTAGTTGTGGCTAGCTTCTTACGGCAGCTGCGACAGATAAAAGACTGAATATGAACCATGCGTTCAAAAATACAACAGATTCTCAAGATAACATAAGAAGAAACACTTTGGTTTCCGTCGTGATTCCAGCCTTTAACGCCGAGGAAACCATTAGGGAAGTGGTGCATGCGGCTAGAGAGCAAGACTTGACAGCGGGACTGGAAGTTATTGTTGTTGATGATGGCTCCACTGACCAAACGGCAAACCAGGCAGAGCAGGCAGGGGCAAAGGTGCTCCGGCAGAGCAACCAAGGGCCAGCAGCGGCCAGAAATGCAGGTTGGCGTGCTGCTCAAGGTAAGGTCGTGCTTTTTACCGACTCAGACTGTAAACCCCACAAAGATTGGGCAAAGAGATTACTCAGTGGCTTTACCAATCCTGGGGTGGGTGCTGTCGCGGGGAGTTATGGGATATGGAATCCTTACTCTTGGCTGGCGCGGAATGTCCACGAAGAAATAAGATACCGCCATGCAAAGATGGGTGGTTCCATCAGAGTTTTCGGTTCATATAACGTGGCGATAAAAAAGGAAGTACTGGAGAAGCTCAATGGTTTCGATGAGAACTACCGGCGGGCCTCAGGGGAAGACAACGATCTATCCTATAGGATGTTGAAGGGAGGATTTACCATAGGTTTTCGCCCAGAGGCGCTGGTTGACCACTTGCACCAGGAAAACATCGTGGCCTACCTAAAAGAACAGGCACGGCACGGCTATTATCGAATGTTGATGTATCGCACGCACCCCAAAATGGTAACTGGGGACGACTACACCAGGATCAAAGACATGGTTGAACCGCCGCTTGCCTTGATCTTGCTTGTCCTGGCGCCGCTTGCTTTGATTTTGGACTGGAGTCTGAGCCTTTTTGCTCTGGGGCTGGCGCTGGCATATTGCTTGCTTCAAGTTATAGATTTAATGGGAAAAGGGTGGCATAAGGCAGGGTCAAAACGGTGGCTTTATGCCGGGGTGACATTTTTCCGAGGTTTTGCTCGGGGGCTGGGTATGCTAGCGGGGCTTCTTCGTTTTGGGCTGAAAAAGTCAAGCAGCCAATAGATTGAAGCCATTGAGCAAGATTGGAATAATTCTGGAGGAACTACAATCTTGTCCAAGAAGACACTCATCATCATACCTGCATACAATGAAGAGGGCTCCATTGGGGCTGTGGTCGAAAATATCCGCAAGCACGCTGTTGACGCGGATATCCTGGTGGTAAATGATGGCTCTCGGGACAGAACCGCGCGCATGGCAAGGGAAAGCGGGGCCATGGTTATCAGTTTGCCTTACAATATGGGCATTGGTACCGCTGTCCAGAGTGGCTTTCTCTTTGCCAAAGAGAAAGGATATCATTTCGCCGTACAGGTGGATGGTGACGGCCAGCATCCAACAAGTGAAATCCCCAAGTTGTTGTCAGCCCTGGACAATGGAGTGGACCTGGCTATTGGCTCTCGCTTTGTTCAACCGACGGAGTACCGGCCCACGCTTACTCGATCCCTGGGGATCAAGATCTTCTCATTCTTGGTCAGTCTGATCGTTGGCAAAAAGATTTACGACACTACCTCCGGATTCAGGGCCGCGAGCCGTAAGGCCGTTCTGCTTTTAACCGAAACGTATCCCCACGACTACCCGGAAGTGGAGGCGTTGATCACCCTGCACAGAAACGGGATGAGATTCGTGGAGATTCCGGTGGAAATGAATTCCCGCCAGGCGGGCAAATCTTCCATTGGAGCCAAGAATGCTGTCTATTATATGCTCAAAGTTACCCTGGCGATATTTGTCGCCATCATCAAGAGGAGGCAGAGATAGACAATGGAGATCGCAATACATCTACGAGTATTGATAGGAGTTCTTTGTTTTGCCCTGGTGGG
>Ga0209536_100007930_pt1 | contig 16031 bp, 18 predicted proteins | sample DeeMarSeWOR28_12_FD_187461 | JGI IMG/M metagenome (GOLD analysis project Ga0209536, IMG submission 187461) | Marine sediment microbial communities from White Oak River estuary, North Carolina - WOR-2-8_12 (SPAdes) (version 2) | ecosystem: Environmental > Aquatic > Marine > Intertidal zone >...
TGATTCGGATCGACTTTATAGACGGTCGTACGTTGATCTTCCAGTTTCATAATGTCTGTCTATAGCCCTCTCGCTAACCTTTACCCGACAAAGGACCCGGCGATTGACTCGGGTCATTTAAAAAATCAAAGGTATCGCGCCAGCCTTTCCCCTGGACGGGGAAATCTTTGCGAAGCGGATATCCTTCGGTGTAATCATCCGGCATCAAAATGCGGCGAAGATCGGGATGGTGGTTAAACCGTATGCCCATCATGTCAAATACCTCGCGTTCCATGAAATCCGCTCCCATCCAAAGATCCGTCATGGAATCGACCAGACAATCGTGTTCGGGCACTCGGGTTTTGATTCGAATACGATGGCGTTTTCGAATCGAGTAGACCTCATAGACTACTTCAAATCGTTCTTCATCGTCGGGCCAGTCCACTGAACTGACATGTACGATGTAATCGCAGTCCAGGTCAGGATCTTTTCTGATATAGGAACAGACATCATGCAGAGCTTCCCGCTTGACAGTAATCGCCAGATCCCCCCGCCATTCATTAACTTCGACAAACCCTTCAGGAAATCGGCTTTGAATCTTTTCTGCGATCGGATGCATGGGTGATTCGTGGCTTTCTTTAGACTTTGACCTGTTCGGGTTGCTTGGTAAACACCCGCTTTTGCATGATCCGATCTTGTAATTTCAAAATCCCATCAAACAAGGCTTCCGGGGTCGGAGGACAACCAGGCACATAAATATCAACGGGAATGAACCGATCAACACCCTGGACAACGCTATAACTGTCATAAATATTGCCGGATGTGGCGCATGATCCCATAGAAATCACGTATTTGGGTTCCGGCATCTGATCATAAATTTTTCGAATGACCGGAGCCATCCGGCGACAGACCGTTCCGGCCACAATCATCAAATCAGATTGACGGGGAGAGGCCCGGAACACTCCTGCGCCATACCGGTCAATATCATAGCGGGATGACACGGCAGCGATCATTTCAATGGCGCAGCAGGCTAAGCCAAATGTCATGGGCCAAAGGGAACCTTTTCGGGCCCAGTTCACCGCTTTTTCTAAGGAGAGGGTCATGATCCCCACATCCCCATCCTTTTGCGGCTTGCCGATTTGAATTAATCCCATTCCAAAGCCCCTTTTCGCCAGGCATACACATACGCCACAACAAATAAACCAATAAAAATCATCATTTCGATAAACCCGATCACGCCCAACTGCTTAAAGGTAATGGCCCAAGGATAAAGGAAGATCACCTCGATATCAAAAATCACAAACAGCATGGCGATGACGTAATACCGAACCGGAAAGGGCATACGGGAATCGGAAAAGGGTTCCGATCCACATTCATAGGTCGAGAGTTTTTCCGGCTCGGGGTATTTTGGTTGAACCAGATAGGAGAGAGCGAGGGTGACCAGCCCAAACCCCAGGGCTAGAACGATAAAAATGACAATAGGAAAGAATTTCGCTAAATACTCAAGGAGAAGGTCTGAACCAGACACCTGGGGACCCTCCTATAAATAGTTGAAAATTCACAACCTTGCACCGGACCCGGCATCGTAGCACCCTGTTTTTTTGTGAATCAATGGAACGAAAGACCTAACGGGACCAGGGACCATTCAGACCAACACGTTTCGATGTTGGGATGACGAAGTAGATTGTTTCATGGGTGGTTTTTCTTAAGGGTTTTAAAAAATTAGGGATTGCTGTTCAAGAAGACGATTTTTTCATTTTGGAGTCAGGGGTTCGGAGATCGGGTGGAGAGGCAGATTCCACGTCCCATTCATCCTTCATAGGGGGAACGGCCTTAGCCTTCTGACGTCGGTGAATTTGGGTTTGAATTCTTTTTGGGGGTGAGGGCGAGGATTCCTGGCCGGGGTCACACTGGGGTTTTTGCGGGAGTTTGGAGTGCATGGCAATAGGGTAGCATGTAGAGACTCTAAAAAACTTCATTTCTCAAGGGACCATGGGTCTAGAGGATTCCATGAAATGTTGTTCCGTGGACGAAAATGCGCCAGGCGTTCAAGGTTAAATGGACCCGTTTGAATGTCTGAGAGAAAAATTGTACTTAGTAAAAACTTCCTCAATTAGACAATAATTTTTTGAAGAATGCCCATTTTGGGATCCCAGATTCGAATGGACAATAATCGGCGAATGTTTTCTCCTGTGCTTTTGTGATGGTTTCAGGTCTCGGGAAGTCTGATCCCGTTCCTGGGATTGGCGGTTATGATGTCTCTATTTGTATTTGATCTGCATAAAAAAAGACCAAGAAGTTGGAGGAAAGATGTTGGAGAAATTGTTATAATAAAAAAAGTTTCAAAACTACGATGGAGGGACAACAGATGCTCATTCAAATTATGCAGAAGAACTTGAAAACCATTCCGGAAGGTTTTTCAATCACTCAGGCTGCGGAAAAAATGCAGAAAGAAGGAATTGGGAGTTTATTAGTCGAACGGGATGGAACCCCTGTTGGAATCATCACTGATACGGCAATTGTCCATAAGGCAGTTGGAGTCAAGAAAGATCTTGATCGCACCACCGTAGGAAGCCTTATGACCACACCCCTGCCCACCATCCAATTGACACAAACTTCGCACGATGCGTTGGATATGATGGGTGACCTGGGCATTCGTCATCTTGTTGTCTGTGATGGGCCGGAAATGGTCGGGTTGGTTTCCGCCCGAGATCTTCTTGTGTACTTTGGAAGTGTTTCGGAGCCCAGAATCGGGGTGGATTAACTCCTCGCAACGTATTCGAACCTGACCAATGAATGGTAGATCACTCTCGATTGTTTCGGAGGGGTGGTTTCGTCAGTTGGGAAAGGCAAACTCTAAGTCCTGGTTGCATCTTTTCTGAGTCCCCCCAAGAGAGATGTGTAGGAAAATACGAAACAATATGGGGTTGAAGAGAGGTACAAAAATTTGTTAGTAGAAGAAGTTAAGAGTCTTGAAAATATCCCGAATCATCAAGATGAAGCGTATTTCTCCATTTTTTGTTGCCTGTCTGGTTACCTGTTTACTGCTAGTAAGCGGTGTCCTCACCGCCCAGGCTGTTGAACACAGCCAACATCATTCTCAACACCATAAATCGACCCATGCTACCCTTCTATGCACCTGGTTTTGTGCCGCAGGGCAAACCATGGAGTCCGATCAGGTGTTGGTGGACGGCCCGTTTGAGTCTCTACTCATAATCGATCATTGGCGTCCTAGCACTCCTCAAAAATTTCTCGTTATTCTTCCGGTCTCTCGTGCTCCGCCTTCCAACCTGTAGTTCCCTTCTCTCTGTATTTTTTTGTTATCACCGGTCATTCGGGCATTTGAGCTTAAGATTTAATTAGTCCGTGCTCGAAGTGTTTGGGAGTAAGGGATTTTTTCTTTGAGAAAGACCTTTTTCTCAATCGAGTTTGTTGTATTGGAAGTGGTGCATAATAAAGATTTTCAAGAACAAATTTGCCCAGGATTAGATTTCTTATCAAAGGCTCCTGGTCGGTTCAAAAAAGTCCGTCCAGCAAGGGCATAACCGTTTTTACGCGCGGAGCGTACGTTTAGTACGTGAGCACGGAAAAATGGGGAGAACGCCGCTGGCGGCTTTTTTCAACAGAACCGTATTGGGAGATAAGATCGGAAATTATTTTTCTGATAGCCGGATTGGCGCAATAATGTTTAATCGCAAAAGGACACACGCAATGAAAACGAGAGGTATTCGATATCTACTTTTTGGACTCCTCATGGGAAGTTATGGATTAGTCTGTTTTCTCCCACCGGCTGAAGGAGCCGTATTAGATGGTTTGATGGGCGGGGTGGAGGAATCTTTAGGGAAGCGGGCAGAAAAAAAAGGCGAACGGCTGATCATCGGGAATTTTTATCAGGCTGAAAGACCTGATTCTCATGCGCCAATCGGGGTGATGCAAGACCACACGCATAACAAGGGCGAGTTCATGTTTACCTACCGCTATATGTATATGTACATGGACAAGATGCGGAATGGGACCGACAACCTGTCCATCAATGACGTGTTATCACCGAGCAGAGAAAATTTTGCGGTGACTCCTAAAAACATGACGACGCAGATGCATATGTTCAGTGCAATGTATGGCTTAAATGATACGGTCACCCTGATGGCGATGTTGCCCTACGTTATGAAGGAGATGGAGCATCAAAACAGAGCCGGGGCCAATTTTACGACTCACTCCAGCGGATTCGGAGATACTAAGTTGGCAGCCTTATGGCGATTGTACGCATTCGAAACGCCCAGCATCGGTGCCCATCGGTTCCATTTGAATACCGGTGTGTCGCTGCCGACCGGGGATATTAATCCTACCGATAACACCCCGTTGGGGAACAATTCGCTCCTGCCCTATCCAATGCGCTTGGGTTCTGGAACCGTCGATCTGTTGCCCGGGCTGACCTATACGGGGGTTCGTAACGATGTTTCGTGGGGATTTCAGGCACTTGGGACGGTTCGTATCGGATACAATAAGCAGGGCTATAAGGAGGGTAACCGCTATCAGGTCAATACGTGGGGGGCGTACCGTTGGGCAAAATGGATCAGCACGTCAGCAAGATTGAACTGGCAACAATGGTACAACATCAAAAGAGAAGACGGCCAACTCCAAACAACGGTGGGACCGGCACAGATCCCTCTTGTCCCAACCGCCTATCCGAAACTTCAAGGGGGACAACGGCTGGACCTTATGGGCGGCGTGAATGTCCTTTTTCCGGAGTTTATGGGCCTGGAGAATCATCTGAATGTTGAAGCCGGTGCGCCTATTTATCAATATCTCGACGGTCCGCAATTAAGACAAGCCTGGTCTTTTTGGGTCGGCTGGCAAATCGTCATGTAAAAGAACCGGTTATTCGCTCATCGCGAGACGGGAATGGATCCGTCTTCATAAAGGAGAATGGCCATGAAGAAAAAAAACATCATAGGGGTTTTGGCAAGCATCTTTCTGCTCATGGGAGTCACCCTGACTCACGCCTATGAGGCGGGAGAAGTCCCCAATGTTGGAACCATTCATGGACAAGTCATCTTTTCCGGCACTCCTCAGGCCCCGGTGCAGTTTGCCGTGGAAAAGAATCCGGAAATTTGCGGACAGGAAAGAAGTCTGCTGAAAGTCGAAACTCACAATGGTTTTCTTGTCGGAGCCGTTGTGGTACTGGAGAATGTGAGAAAAGGGAAACCCTTCCCGACCCAGGCATTTCGCGGGAATTTGCCGGGCGAAGGGGAATTTCGATATGAGGGTGGGAATTCTCTTGGGCTCCGGGTCAAGACCAAAGGCTGTAATTTTGGGCCCTTTACCGGAGTGATCGCAGCCGATGAAGCCGTGCGCTTTCAAAACCAGGATACGATCAAGCATGTCCTGCACTCTTTTGTGTCCAAGGATACCAAGGGAAGAATTCTGCGCACGGTGCATAATCAGGACCTTTCGCCTCGTGATGAAATCGACCGGGTATTTCCCTCAGACAAAATGAAGGACGGTGTCGTTGTTCGGATTATTTGTAATCGGCACGACTTCATGCAGAACTGGTTGTACGTGGTGGACAACCCGTATTTTGCCATTTCCGATCAGGAAGGCCGGTTCAGGATTGACGAAATTCCACCTGGAACATATACGTTGCTGGTCCGGCATCCGGTGCTGGGGGAACAGCGCCAGGAGGTCACAATCGAAGCCCGGGGAGATTTGCAGGTGGGATTTCAGTTTGTGAATGAATGAAGGGCAACAGGAGAAGTGAAGTGTCCAGATGGTGCATAGCCCTCAACACCCGAGTCGGGAGTCGCAGGGTGGTTGCTTAAAGCCGCCTTGCGGGGTTGGGTTCCATTGGGGGCCTGGACCGGCAGGATCTTGAAGGTCACTATTATCATAGGGTTCTTCATTGCCGGTTACCCCATCCTCATAGGAATCCTTGAACATCTCACCCAATTCCTGTTCAAACTTGCCGTTTCCATTCAAATCAATCCAAAAAAATACCGGGTCACCCACGGTCAAGACGACCGGGGTGCCAAACTCGTCCAGCCAGACTTTATAGGTTCGGCGCGCCGTCATGAAATTAACGGATCCTGAGCCGGTCAGGTCGAACTCTCTGAAAAACATATCGTTGCGCCAATCATAATAGGCCTTGATTTCCCGCGGGTCGAATTCATCCGGTTCAACCGGAAGCTTCGGACGTGGTTGAATCGAGGAAAACGGGGTCGAATTCATCGCCACAGGTTGCACCCAGTTGGAAGTTTGGTGATTGGACTGAGAAGGGAAAGCAGACTCTCCCCAGGAAGTTGAACTCAAAGCCCCTAGCAATGGGATGAGGAGAAGGGAAATCGGTAACATGGGATTGTGTTCTTGTCTTGGTAATTTAGAGGACCTTACTAAATTGTATTCTTTGCTGGAGCAAGGGCGCAAATAAGACAGGGATTTCCCCTTTGATTCTGTCCGAGGTGCCCATCGCGTACTGGAGGGTTTCCGGATATAATCCAAACCCTGTTTTATCCCCTTCTGATCTATATCTCTATTATTCACCACCGGTATCCCTACCGATTGGAAGACCTTAAAAGGATGCACTCTATCAATGAAACAGGAACCAAGCGGGGTACTTGCCACGACCAAGATGAAAGGATGCGTGCTGTTCTTCGGGCTTTGGGGAGTGTTGGGAGGGTGTGTCTCCATCGAGTCCCCGTATAGTTCGGATCAGACAGGCCTCGAATTTGAGTGTGCGACAGGAGATGTGACGCCACATGAAGCCACGGTGTGGCTGAAAACCACTGAACCTCAAGATGTGACAGTCCAATACACGACCGACCCCCTGTGGTCCACCTTTCAAGAAACGCTATCGGTCCCGACTACTCCGGAACAAGATTTCACCGCTCACATTCCCCTGACGAACCTAACCCCGAAAACACGGTATGTGTATCGGAGCCTGGTCCCGGGAAAACGTCCAGGACGGTCTTGCCGGTTTGTCACAGCTCCTCTCGCGGAGGATTCCGCGACCGTCACGTTTGTCATTGGAGGGGATACGCGACATAGTTTTCAGCCGTTTTCGATCATGGAGGCGATGCGTCAAGCGAATCCCGATTTTTTTGTGTTTTTGGGGGACACCATATACGGGGATAAAGAAACCCCTGCGCGGGAATTATCCGACTATTGGAATAAATATGTGGAGAACCGGGATGGATTTGCCGAACGGCTTTTGGCAGAAACCAGTGTATATGTGATGTGGGATGATCATGAGGTTGATAGTGACTTCATCTCGGCGAATCCCCTCATGCCCGTTGGTCGCCAAGCCTTTTTGGATTATTGGCCCATTCGCCGGCAGGCTCAAGACCCTACCCGGCTTTACCGGGCATTCCGCTGGGGCAAAGCGGTAGAACTTTTTCTCTTGGACACCCGCCAATATCGGAATCCTGCAGCCAATACCATGTTGGGAGAGGCCCAAAAACGATGGTTATTGACACAGCTCGCTGCTTCATCCGCCAGTTTTAAGTTTATTGTCTCCTCAGTCCCGTTTTCCGATCCTCGAATCGATAAATGGGGAGAATATCCCGAAGAGCGTGATGAGATTCTGGAATTTATATCGAAGAAGGGCATCACGGGCGTGCTCTTTCTAGCCGGAGACGTGCATCATGCAGCGATGAGCCGGGTATCTGGCTTCCCGGATCGCAAGGAATTTATTTTCGGTCCACTGGCTGCCCCGATGAATTACAAAATTTCCAATCGAGAGCCACGATTTGAGTATTTTAACGACGACTACCGCAATTTTGGAAAAATTACCGTTCAACAGGATGAAGTGAAGTCCTCGGTCCAGGTGGAGTGGTTTGCTACAAACAATGCCCTGCTCCACCGGGTCATTCTTGAAGGCAATCGGGACTCTCCCTTGAGTTCTCAGTAGATGGTGAATGGCATGAAAGCCGTTGGACTAACTCGCTATCTTCCCGTCACGGATCCTCAGTCCTTACAAGATGTGGATCTGCTCAGGCCAGAACCAGGAGAGCGGGATCTGCTGGTGCGGGTAGAAGCGATATCCGTCAATCCGGTGGATACCAAGATACGGCGCTCCAAAGGCCCAGATGATCACGAAGCCTTCCCGAGGGTCTTGGGCTGGGATGCCGCAGGCCTGGTGGAGGCTGTCGGTTCCAAGGTCACCCTCTTTCAACCTGGCAATGAAGTCTATTATGCCGGGAGCATTATCCGTCCCGGGTCCAATAGCGAGTACCATCTCGTGGACGAACGCATCGTGGGGAAGAAGCCACGGTCTTTTGATATGGCCCATGCGGCGGCGTTACCGCTCACCGCCCTTACGGCCTATGAAGCATTATTTGACCGGATGGGGATTTCGATTGAAGGCGAATCGGCGGGGAAAACGATCTTGATTATTGGTGGTGCAGGAGGAGTGGGATCAATTGCCATTCAAATCGCCAAAATTGCTACCCTCCGGGTCATTGCCACCGCTTCGCGCCCGGAGTCCCAAGGCTGGTGCCGGAAAATGGGCGCTGATGAGGTGATTGATCATACAAAATCCATTCCTGATCAACTTCAACGCTTGAACTGTTCCATGGTGGATTACATTCTCAATAATGCCAGTACTGAACAACACTGGGCCCAGATGTCCAAAGTCATTAGACCGCTGGGTCGAATATGTTGCCTTGTCGATACCACCGAGGCGGTGGACCTCAATGCTCTTAAGAAGAAAAGTGTGACTTTCGCCTGGGAATTCATGTTCACGCGTCCCATGTACCAGACTGAGGATATGATGGAACAACACCAGTTGCTCACCCAGGTGGCCTGTTGGGTTGATGCGGGAATGATCCAATCCACACTGACCGAAACCCTCTCCCCGATCAACGCGGCTCATCTAAGAACTGCCCATGCCAAGCTTGAAGCAGGGCACATGATTGGAAAGCTTGTCCTGACCGGCTGGCCTTCATAGCGGGAGTGTTGCAAAAGGCTGCCGGCGGCGTTCTCGCCCCTTGGCCGTACTCACGTACTCCTCCGTACGCTCCGCCCGTCAAAGTTGCTGCGGACTAGCTGGCCAGGTCTTTTTGAACACTCCTTTATTAATTTTCGTATAGCTCTTTGTTCCTCTCCTTCGGATCAAAAGTCGTAATATTTCAATTACTTAATAGCCTGCTATGAAAGCCCACCTGCGTCTGTAATAAGGTTCCTTCCTGGATAACAGCCATTTTAAAACTGGGCAGTTGTCCAAGGGACACTCGTATAGGCCGACCCAAGAATGCTAGGGTTTTTTGTGATGGTCAGCCGAGGTGACTCATGATGCCCACTCCTTCTCATTCCTCCTTTCTGAAGTCTCCGCCGTCATGGCTGTGTGAACTGCCGAAAAAAGATCCCTGGTCGAGACCCTTTGCCGAAAGCCTCTTGAGCCACTTGGATCTCTATGAAGGCGCTACCATACTGGATGTGGCATGTGGTGATGGGATTCCCGCCTTTCATCTCGCCCATCGGGTCGGACCAAGTGGCCGGGTCGTCGGAATCGATTTGAATCATGCACAACTGGTTCGATCCTGTGCGGTACAAGGGCCGTATTTTCCCTGGTTGGAATTTCGCCATGGGGATGTCCGGATGTTGCCATCTGATCTGGGCCAGTTCGATCGCATTACGGGCAATTTGTCCTTCATGTTTTTTCGCCCTCAACGGCAGGAAGCCCTTCAGCAATTAGTACATTTCCTCAAGCCTAGTGGCCAACTGGTGCTGACGTTTCCCTCACTCGGAACGTTTGATTCCTTATGGAAACGCGTTGACCGGGAAATGGTCCAGCAAGGGTTGACGAAAGAACGAGAGCGGTTCACCGACTATCTCGCCGAACGACCTTCTGCGGCGGATGCCCGACAATGGTTGGAAGCCTGTGGATTGGAAAAAATCGACGTCGCGGAATATCCCCTGGAAGTGCACGCAGGTCCGGGAGACGAATTTCTGTTTCACCCCTTGCTTCGGGGCGGCTTTCTGGATGATGTCTATGAATGCTTCACCGATCAAACATTGGCAGACCAATTCATGCAAACCATTTCCCTGGATGTCCAAACTTTCGTGCCTCTCGTTGCGCAACGCTGTGTCATGTCTGCCTGGCGCGCGGGAATTTCTCCGCCGTCAACCGAACACCTCGGAGTGGCAGGATTCAGAGCACAGGTAAAGGCAGAGCAATGAATGAGGCGAAAGAAATGTACCTGTACCCTCAATGAAAAATTCCAACACACGAATTTCTCATCAGGCCCTGTCAGGATATGATGTATCTATGCCGTTTTCCCGTGACCGAATCCAAGCTTGGCGAGGAACAGGAATGTGAAAGTTGGCAGATGGGGCATAATCGTCGGAATTTTAGGTTTAGTCTGTGTCGGAGGATGGGCTATCGTGATCAGGATGCCAGGAAGTAGTTATCAAGGAGCGTTGCCACCAGCGACCGACGAGGAGCGGGCTTTGGAGCAGGAACTCCACACGCATGTGCACACGCTTAGCGGGCAAATCGGCGAGCGCAATCTTTTTCACTACGACCAACTTCTGCTCGCGGCGGAATACATTCGCGCTGAATTCGAATCGACCGGATATGATGTCCGCAAACAAGCATTCGACGTCTCCGGAACAACCTGCGAAAACATCGAAGTGGAAGTACGTGGCACTGATCGACCGGAAGATATTCTGATTATTGGCGCACACTATGATTCTGTCAAAGGAAGTCCCGGCGCGAATGATAATGGCACGGGGGTGGCGGCGATGTTGGTTTTGGCCAGACAGTTCGCCCATGCACCGGCATCACGCACCATCAGATTTGTCGCCTTCGTCAACGAGGAACCTCCTTTCTTTCAAACCCAAGACATGGGCAGTTGGGTTTATGCCAAGCGCAGCCGTCAGCGCAATGAACGCCTCGTCCTCATGCTCAGCCTCGAAACCATCGGGTATTATTCGGAAGCTCTTGGCAGTCAAAGTTACCCCCCGCCACTCAGTCTCATCTACCCGTCAACAGGAAATTTTATCGGGTTTGTGAGCAATCTCGCGAACAGCGATTGGGTGCAGCGGGCAGTTGGAACCTTCCGACAGCACACACAATTTCCTTCGGAAGGTGCGGCGTTGTTCGGATGGTTGCCCGGGGTGGGTTGGTCCGACCATTGGGCATTCTGGAAAGAAGGATTCCCGGCCATCATGGTCACCGATACCGCACTGTTTCGAGATCCCTACTACCACACGGCTCACGATACGCCTGATCATATTCACTATGACCATTTCGCACGCGTGACCGCCGGCTTGCATCAGGTGATTGAAGACATCGCCAACAAACCCTAGTTTCGATTTCCTAACAGGCTATTCAAAACTTCCTGCAAGTATTGGGAAGTGATAAGAAGCTTCCAGCTTTGAAGGAAGTATAAAGTCCCTTTTTTGTTGTGGGCTGGATAGAGAGGTCGAGACTTAGGCGGGATATATCAACAAACAACGAGACGAGCAATAAGGGCATTCCCGCAGGTGGTTGCCGGAAATCCATCCGTGATTTCTCAAAAATAAATTCCCGGCTACTAATGATCATCTGTCTGGGGCATAAGACCGGCCATTGGAAAAAACTTGCGCTATCGACGCTGAAGGATCGGCGCCTAAGTCAGAACCGGCATGAAAGGTCCTGCCTTCAACTCTTGGTCATAGACTCCGCAGAGGGTTTCAGACAAGTCTTTCTTCCGATACAATCCGGTTAAGACCTTATGTTGGCTTCCACCCACTGGGCGAGTCCCTCCCAAGACCTTTTTCTGAGCCTCTCACCAGGCGTGGTGCATGTATGGCGCGCTCACCTGGAAGATTCACCTCTGCAAGCCTCCCGCTACCTCCCCTACCTTGCTGCGGATGAACGTGCCAGAGCTGAACGGTTTCGGGTTCCTCACCCCCAGTACCAATTCGTCTCAAGCCGGGGTATTCTTCGAAGGCTTCTCAGTCATTATGTGGGCGTACCCGCGGCCAACCTGCGGTTTGAGACCAACCCACAAGGAAAACCGGCACTGGCTGATCCTTATTCTTTGCCTTTGCAATTTAATGTCTCGCATACAAGTGGGGTAGCGTTGCTGGCTATCACGGTTGAGCATGCAGTTGGAATCGACGTGGAAAAGATAGACCGGGTCCTCAGCAACGATGACATCGCCGCCCGCTATTTTTCCCCAAGTGAGGCGGCCCATCTTGCGTCCCTTTCACCTGACCTTCGGACGCGAGCGTTTTTTACTTACTGGACGTGTAAGGAAGCCTATCTCAAAATGCGGGGGATAGGATTATCGGGTGGGTTGGATCAATGTGAGATCTCACTGGATCCGGATGGCGTGAAAGCCAATGTTTCGTTGACGGATAGATCGAGCCGGGAAGACGAATGTTCACTCTTTCGGGCCCATGCCGGCCAGGGACACATCGGGGCGCTGGCAGTGAATTGTCCTTCGGTTGAGATTTCGTTTTGGGATTGGCAGGATTAATTTGTGGGCTCTCCTTTAAATAGAACAGGTTCGTTGCCTTGTAAATGGTCGGGTGTGAGCCAGTATGTCCCTCCTAAACTCGCATCCCAAATGGAATGAGCAACTTGTTCATTCCCTGCCGTCACCGCATAGGCCAAGCATCCAAACAGTCCGCCCAGTCCCGCATAGACAACCTTGAAGGGCGTGTACAAAATAGATAATGCCCCACTTGCGATTTGAAGTCCTAAAGAGGAATCTTCGGCTGTTGCCGAACTTTCGGTAGCCACCGGCTGTGTCACCACAGGCGCGGCAGACATTTCATCTGGGGCTGATTCTGTGAAGACCGTCACATGTTCTCGAGAAGTCCCCGTTGATTCCAAGGGCACGGGTTGGGCAACATTGGTTGTGTCAGATGGGTCCAGAGGTACTGGCGTTATCGCGGATGCCTTTTGTTCCGTTTTGATCTCTGGAGTCACCTCCTGTTGGCGTGCAAGAGAGGCTTCTGGCTCCTTCCAGGATTTTTCCAGAGCAAGGACTGTCAGTTCCTCCACCACTTTTTCAGATTCGACAACAGGTTCAGGATTCCAGGCCATAGCTCCAAACGCCGCCTGGCCTGTTTCCGCATTGATCCCTTGAATTTCTACGCTAATCATTTTGTTGGGTTGATTTCCACCACTTATGGGATCCCTGCGATTGACCAGTGTTTCATCTACGTGGACAAAGACCATCATGGTCGCCCCCACCTTATGCGCCACAGCCTGTACTTGAGCCTGCACTCTTGTCTTATCTCCAGGAGCACCATCCTGAGTTGTCGGATCTTTTTCCACCCAGCGATTCACCACAAGTAATTGATGGTCGTTCAACCAAGATATCGCCTGATTCACAGCCCCTGAATGATTTCCTCTCACGACGGCCCTGGTCCCTGTTTGAGGCAGGGCGATCCGAGAGCCTTCCGCCATGAAGGTTTCGTGACCTTTTGGGGTACTGGCACACCCCAACACCATACTGAAAACACCAAGTAAGCCGATAAGATTTTTATAATGACGAATACAGGAGTGTCTCATACTGAATTTCCCTTCGTGGCCATCTTAATGAAGAAATAAAGATTCGTGGTAACAGACACCACTCAGATGCAATTCTTGAAATCCCTTTCAGGAAATATATGTAAAAAGCCTGCCGATGGAATTTCGTCATTCAAGAATTTTTGATAATGAATTGGATGTGCTCTCCATTTTGATGTCGAAACAACCACTCCAATCCAAGGGAAAAATTTTCCTAGATTACCACAAATTGTAGCTTTATGGAGAGCATCCTACCAGGCTTGGTATCTCTATTTTTGTGAATTCGTGCTTGCTCTCATCTTGTGGGTTTGTTAGCCGAAACATTTTTTGGGCGGAATAGAAAAAAGCCTTTTCATCCTTCAGGGAATGGTTGTAAACCTTTTGGCAGATTATCTGAAGAAATCTTTGCCCTTTCTACCGTATTCAATCTGCCGGAATTGCGTGAGTGCCAACTTCCCTATATGCTAATGGTTGACATGTCGGTAACCATGCAATAACGATCCTCGTGTAATCCTCTCTGCTTCAACCTCATATGGCTTTACGAATTCTGTCATTTTTTATTGAAGGGGTGACCTGGCGAGTAGCACAAACCCCTACCGGCTATTGCCACCGAGACCTTTCGAGCATGCCGGAATGGAATCCCGGTATTCCCTCGGGCGTACCCCAGGACATTGTCGACAGCACCTTTCGGCAATTTGGCTCTGAGGATGATTCCCTACAACCCCATAATATGACTTTCAAATTGACCTATCGAGTCGGGCATTCCAACATTGAATGTTTTATCTTTGCCTCTCCTGAGGGGGATCTTTTTGCCGTCAAGATTCCGCCCGTCACCTTTGCGGCCCTTCAAGAAGCCCTCCCGTCTCAAACCATTCCCCGCATGAGGGTCGCCCGTATTGCCGTCCAACAAGCTATCGCCTTCGGGTTACCCGGCATAGAGCTTTTGCCAGGAAGCCCAATATACGAAGCAGTCAAATCACAACTTTCTGGATCCAGCCTTCAAACTTCCCAAAAATGAGGCTCCCGCTTCAGCCCTTTTCTTCGTAGGTTCTTTTTCCAGATTCCTCTTCTATTGGCCTTTCAAAGGTTGATTCGTGCCGACATGAATGATGATGGACGCCCTGTTCATTAATCTCACCGCTAGAATCGCTAGTGTCCATATTTCATAATTGATAATTTATGTTTATTAATAAGTTACACTCCCATAATTTAATCCACTGAAATTGTGGATAATGCTGTGAATAAAATATTCACAACTTTCCATTCATCATAATTTATGGCTCATTCATCATTTTGCCCAAATTTTAATCATTGTGTGTTGAAAAAAAATCCATACAAAATCTATGGTGAGGGTATTCCCCAAGTCCCATTACGTATGTAAAAATAGGGGACATATTTATAAAAAGTATCAACCGGACTCGATCCTAGAAGAAAGTGAAATTTTCCCTTGTAGTTTCAAAGGAATAAATTTTGGCTAGCAAAAAATCTAACGCGACAAAACGTCAGGTCCTGATCGTGGACGATGAACCTGCCGTCCGACGAACAGTGCGCGGGGCACTTGAATCATCCGGCTTTGAATGTGCCGAATCGGAAAACGGCGCCTCCGCCTTGGCGTGGTTGGAAGAAAATCAGGTGGATCTTGTCATCGCTGATTATCACATGCCCATTATGAGTGGGCTGACCCTGTTAGAACGCGTCACGAGCAGCTTTAACGGAAAAACCCCTCGTGTGATCCTGCTCAGCGGGGTCATTGAGGAAAAGCAGAAGAACAAAGCCATGGGTCTTGGTGCCTGTGCCGTTATCGACAAGCCGTGTAATTTTCGTGAACTTGTCGAAAAAGTGAACGAGGCCCTGGATTCCTGATTTCCTCCCCCACAGACTAGTTCATCTCTCAATTTGTTCAAGCATTCCTCCTCATCTCTCTGTGAATTGATGTAAACGGTTTTTCAGGTTGACTCCTTCGGAGCAAGTTCAGCCCAGGCTAACCCACGCGAGACAGATGTGCTAAAAACGTTGACATTGCCTTAGAAATCAGTCAGTTTGCGCTCTGCCCCAAGGTTCCCAGCCTCTATTATGGTTTGTAAATTCCATTCACTTCTTACCCATTCCCTTATTCTGGTCGCCTGCTTCAATTGGTGGATTTCTCCGCAACCAGCCATGGGGGAAAGCTCAGCTCCAGGAATCCACTGGGGAGCGCTTGCCTTTCCCGATCAGGAACCAGTGCTTGCCACCGGATTTTCAATATTTCGTTTTACCGAATTTAATGGTGAAGGAGAACGGTTCAACGGAATCCGCGAGACCATCGGATTAAATCTGATAACGACAAGTTGGACCCGCCATTGGACCAATCATCTCGAGGGATGGAGCACCAACCTCACTTTCGGGATCGGGCCTACAAGAAATCAACCTTCAGAATTTCTCCAGAACGATTTCATCCACGACAGCCTCTATGGAATTCCGACTGTTCCAGTAGGAGAGAAACGCAAAGAGACGGACTTTACTATTTCCGGTTCCATTACCCGATGGGGGGGACTCCTGGGCCAACGGCGGG